>Ga0206996_1090_pt1 | contig 23439 bp, 26 predicted proteins | sample Alteio_BWMinCont_2_FD_153467 | JGI IMG/M metagenome (GOLD analysis project Ga0206996, IMG submission 153467) | Enriched cells from forest soil in Barre Woods Harvard Forest LTER site, Petersham, Massachusetts, United States -... | ecosystem: Environmental > Terrestrial > Soil > Temperate forest >...
CTGAGATTGGGCAGCAGATGCTTCCAGAGAATCTGAAGATGCGATTGACCCAGGGCAAGCGACGCCTGGACGAACGCCTGCTGCTTCAGGACCAGCACCTGCCCGCGAATAATCCGCGCCATGGTCAGCCATTGCGTCAGGCCCAGAAATCCGACGATCAAGACTAGCCGCGGAGAGACCTGCGTGAAACCCATCGCGCGAAGCCATGTGGCCACACTGTCCTCGAGGCTGGTGACCATGACGATAACCAGGACCAACGTCGGCAGCGAATAAATGATCTCGACCAGGCGCATCATGAGGTTGTCGGTTCGCCCACCCGCGTAGCCGCTGATCATGCCATACGTCACACCGACAGTCAGGCTCACGATCGTTCCCATCGCGGCGACAAAGAGCGAGATTTGCGCGCCGAACAATGTGCGGGTGAGCAAGTCGTGCCCGTTGACATCCGTGCCAAACCAATGCGCACCGGAAGGCCCCTGGAGCGAGGCATCGGAAATCTGGTCGTAGGTATAACCAGTGAAATGAATGCCGATAAAAGCCAGCGCGAAAACAAGAAGCAGGAACACGCTGCAGCTCACGAGCAGGGCGTCGCGCGTCACCACGCGGTAAAAAGCGGACAGCGTCTTCATTCGAGTTTCACCCGGCGATCCACCACAAAATAAAGAATGTCGGCGAACAGGTTGAACAGAATGAGAAATGAACTAAAGACCAAGACGACACCCGAAGTCATGAAGGGATCGCGGTTGAGCGCGCTGTTGACGAAGAACTGACCGATGCCCGGAATACCGAACAACGTTTCGATGACGATGGATCCCGTGAGAATACCGGCCGCCGCGGGCCCGCTGTAACCGATGACCGGAAGAATCGCGACCTTGAGCGCGTGGCGAAAAAGAACGATGTCCTCCGAGAGCCCCTTCGCGCGAGCGGTGCGAACGAAATCCAGCTTGAGGACCTCGAGCAAGCTGCCCCGCGTCAATCGCGCGATGGCGGCGGCGAAAGGAACCGCCAGGCAGATCGCGGGAAGAATGATCTGGTCCAGCGAACCCCAGCCGTAGGCGGGAAGCAGGTTGAGCTTAAGCGCGATGACCATCACCATCATCGGCGCCAGGACAAAACTCGGGATCGAAATGCCCAGCAGCGCGATCAGCATGATCGTCCGGTCGCCCCACTGGTTGTGCCGGATCGCCGCCCACCCGCCCATGGCAATGCCGCCCGCCAACGCCAAAAAATAAGCGAGCGAACCCAGCGTCATCGAAATCGGCAAACTCTGCGCGATGATTTCGTTGACCGTGCGATCGCGATACTGCGTCGAGATGCTGAGATTGCCCTGCACGACTTTCCCGAGGTACTGGCCGTACTGGTACCAGATCGGCCCCTTGAGGTCATACTCCTTCTCCAATTGCTCCATGATTTCGGGCGGGATTTTTTTCTCGGTGGAAAACGGATTGCCCGGCGCGCTGCGGACCAGCAGAAAAGTCAGCGTAACGACGATGAAAAGCACCGGGATGGCCTGGAGCAAACGTCGGAGAATAAGCGCGGTCATGGCGAAATTTCTAATCCACAAAGGGATCAAAATAATCGACACCGGAACGGGCAACGTCCCTCGTGTTATGCGTCACAAAGGTAAGTCTATGATACAGCGCGGTGGCAACCTGAAGTCCATCAATGGATGGGAGTCTCTTCCCGATCGAGAGACGTCCCCACACATCGCAAATTTCAGCCGTAACCGGCAGGATTCGACCGCCAAAATCAATTTCCACCTCATGCATCCATTTCTCCAGGGACCGGGCCGCCGTCATGTCCCTGCCGCGAATATTTTCTATTCCGAAGCGAAGCTCGCCAAGGACAAGCACGCTTAAAAAAACCTCGTCGATATTCACGCCCTGGTACCACTGCAAAACGCGCTCGGAACAACGCGGCCCCTTGCGAAACTCTGAGATAACGTTGATGTCGAGCAGCCAGGCCATTACAAATGCACCTTGCGCATCGACGATCTCGGCATGACGAAATCGCTGTCTTCACCCACATTGGGCATCGAAGCCAAAAGCTCCTTCAAATTCTTTCTCCGGCGGGATCCGCCGCTCAGCAGGACATTCCGCAAAATCCGCCGGTGCTCCTCTTCCATCGAGACGCCTTCCTTGGCGGCCTTTTGGCGAAGCTTGTCCACGACTTCCGCTTCGATCTTACGCACGATCAGTTGGGCCATGAATTCATTGTGCTATCAATGATAGCACGGGTCAAGTCTTCGCCTATCTGCCTACTTCCCGGGAATATAAAAGTCACCCCAGCGGTGGTCATCGACAAAATTCGGCTCGAACCCGCCCAGCTTGTCCGGGTGGTAGAGCGACATGCCGACCCAGTAATTGATCGGGATAATCGGCGCCTCATCGACGACGAGAATCTTCTCCATGTCGCTCAGGATCCGCATCCGTTGCGCGGCATCGGACGTGTTTTCCGAAGTCTTGAGCATCTGGTCGTAGAGTTGATTGCTCCAACCGGTCTCGTTGTTGCCACCATCCGTGACGAACATGTCGATAAAAGTCTGGGGGTCGTTGTAGTCCCCGATCCATGCGGAGGTGGTGAGATCGAAATCGCTCAACTGCTGGGTATTGAGAAAGACCTTCCATTCCTGGCCGCGAAGGTGAATCGAAGTGATCCCAAGGTCGCGCCGCCAAAGCGCCTGGATCTCCGTGGCGACCTGCTCACCCGTGCCACGAATGGCATAGAGCAGGTTGACGTCCGGGAACCCTTTGCCGCCGGGATAACCCGCCTCGGCCAGCAGACGGCGCGCTTCTTCGGGATGATAGCCCAGCCCCGCTGGCGGGGTATAGCCCGCGTAACCGGGAGGCACCAACGTGTCGGCCACCGGCTCGCCACACCGGGTGATTTTGGTGACGATGTCTGTTTTGTCCAAGCCCAGCGCAAGCGCCCTGCGGACGCGCACGTCGTCGAACGGCTTGCGTTTGACGTTCATCCGAATGAACGAAGTGGCGCCGTACGGATTGGCGTGAAACCAGGGTTCCTTCTCGATGTCGGGCACCAGCGTGGGCGGGATGCTGCGCGTGTCGAGAATGAGGTCGGTCTTCTTCGAGTAAAAAAGATTGAAGCAGGCGATCGGGTTATTCGTGGGCAGTACCTTGATGCGATGGACGCGAACCGGACGCCAGTAATTAGGATTGGCCTCGACGATAATATAATCGTTGAGCAGCCATTCCTTCAGGATGTAAGGGCCGTTGCTCACCATGTGCCCCGGCTTGGTCCAGTCTCGGCCATATTTCTTCACCGTCGGCAGATGGACTGGACAGAAAGTCTGGAAGGAAGTGAGCTCCAGAAAATACGCCGTGGGATGGACGAGCGTGACCACCAGCGTCTGCGCATCGGGCGCTTTCACCCCCACCTGGGAAAAATCGGTGATCTTTCCTGTGGCATAGGCCTCGCCATTGACCATGTAGTAGAGTTGGTACGCGTAATCGGAAGCCGTCGCGGGATTCAGCACCCGTTCCCACGAATTGAGAAAATCGTAAGCCGTAACCGAATCGCCGTTGCTCCACTTGATGCCGGGACGAAGATGAAAGGTGTAGATCAGCCCATCCGGCGACATCTCCCACTTTTCCGCCATGCCCGGAATAATGTCCCCCTTGGCGTTGCGAGTCGTGAGCCCTTCGAACAACGCCAGCGCAAGCCGTCCCTCCAACTGCCCCGTGATGATGGCGGGATCAAGACTTTGCGGTTCATCGCCATTGCAAAGTGTCAGATCAACCGGCGCGCTCAACGACCATCCGCCAAAGAAATAAAAGAAAGTCAGGAAAAGCGCCAACGCGCCTGCAAGCCAGGCGGCAAGAATCAATGTCGCAGGAGAACGGCGACGGGGTGCCAGGGAGGCACTCATGCTCCGGATGCGCGCCCCTGTAGCGGCGGTCTATGACCGCCGACCATCTTAACTTCGTTTTTAGGTATCCACCTTCGGCGGTCATAGACCGCCGCTACAAACTGACCCGATCCCTCGACAACCTCGGGATGACCGGTCATGCCAAATTTACTTGCCGGTCGGTTTCGCGGGCGAAGCCGGAACCACGGCGTTGGTCGTAGCCGGGGCCATGGCAGCGGCTGGTGCCGATGTTGCCGGGGCTGCGTTGGCAGCGGCGGGCGTGGAAGTCGTCGCATCCGCCGCTGGCTTCGTGGCCGGGGCCACCGTCTGCATCAATTCCTGCTGCAGGGGCGAGCCCTTTTCCTTCATCGTGGCCTTCTGGGAGTAAAGATGCGCGAGCAAAATGCTGAGAATGAAGAAAGTCGCGGCCAGCCAGACCGTGGCCTTGACCAACACCTGCGACGTTTGCGCACCGAACGTGTCGCTCATCATGCTACCGCCAAAGGCCGCGCCGAGTCCCTCCTGCTTGCTCCGCTGCATGAGCACGACGAGACACATCAACACGCAGTCGATGACGAACAGAAACAACAGAAAATCAATGGCAATATTAATCCAACCCATAAGGAACAAGCATCGCGCGTTGGCCTGCTAGAGGCAAGCGTTTTTGATGATCGCGGTAAAGCCCCGGGCATCCAAGCTCGCCCCGCCGACCAGTGCGCCGTCAATGTTCGGCATGGAAAGCAGCTCCTTCGCGTTCTCCGGCTTGACGCTGCCGCCGTATTGAATCCGAATCTTTTCCGCCGCCGTTGCGCTGAAATTCTTGGCCAGCACCAGGCGAATCCACTGGTGCGCCTCCTCGGCCTGCGCCGGCGAAGCGGTCTTGCCCGTGCCGATCGCCCAGACCGGCTCATAGGCGATAATGATGTCGGCCAGATCCTTGTCACCGAAACCGGCCAGACTTTCCTTCAACTGCGTCTCCAAGACGGTTTTCCATTTGTCCGCCTCACGCTCGGGCAGCGTCTCGCCCACGCAAACGATGGGGCGCAATTCCGCCGCCAACGCCGCCTTGGTCTTGCGGTTGACCGTCGCATTGTCCTCGTGGCAAAACTGGCGGCGCTCCGAATGGCCAATAATCACATAGCGGACGTAAAGCGCGCGGAGCATCGCGGCGGAAATCTCCCCCGTATATGCGCCGGAAGCCGCTTCGTGCATGTTCTGCGCACCGAGCCGGATGTTCGGCACCGGACTGAGCATTTCGCTCACCACCGACAGCGAAGTAAACGGCGGACACAGCACGATTTCAGCCTCATCGAACTTGCCGATATCCCGGATCAAGTCCTCCACCAGCGCCACCGCCTCGCCCTGGGTCTTGTTCATTTTCCAGTTGCCGGCGATGATTTTTTTTCGGTTGATCATAAAATAAATTCCCTAGTGCGCCGTGTAGCGCCGCTTCTTCCACACAGATTCAAATTCTTCCCTGGTGATCTCCATCGGTTCAAATTCCGGGTCCCGAGCGATTTTTTCCAGTTCCGGCAACGGCTGGGTGCTCAGTTTCGCATTCCCGGTCGAGTCGTTCGGTGTGGCAAAATCACAAAATCCATTCCGGAAACATTCGAGTTTGCGCAGTTCCACCCCGCCTGCGTCAAGTTCGCTGAACAAAAAGACCGGCTCATCGGGATTGGTGTGCTTCCATTTAACCCGGATGTATTTCATTCTATTCAGACGGGTGAATGGGTTGCCAAGTCACACAAAGCTTCAATTCAGCTTCAGATTTTGTCCGGAATGCTCGCCACGCCGGGCAGTTCCTGGCCCTCGAGAAACTCGAGCGAAGCCCCTCCCCCCGTGGAGATGAACGAAACCTTGTCGGAGACCCCGGCCTTCTTGACCGCCGAGACCGAGTCACCGCCACCAATAATGCTGATCGCTTTGCCGTTGGCCGCGATCGCGTTGGCGATGGCAAACGTGCCCACCGCGCATTCGGCCACTTCAAAGACGCCCATCGGCCCGTTCCACAGGATGGTCCCGGCCGATTCGACTTCCTTCGAAAAAAGCTTCACCGTTTCCGGTCCGATATCGACGCCTTCCCAGCCGTCGGGAATGTCCTCGCCCGGCTTGAGATATTTTCCCGGCGAGACCGTCTTGGCCTTGAAGTCAAAATTCTCGACGACAAACGTATCGATCGGCAGCAAAAATTTGACGCCTTTGGCCTTCGCCTTTTCCAGCGCCTGCTTCGCAGTGTCGACCTTGTCCGGCTCGGAAAGCGATTTCCCGATCTTCCTGCCCTGCGCGAGCGCAAACGTGTAGGCCATCGCGCCGCCGATGAGAATCGTGTCGGCCTTGTCGAGCAACCGGTCGATCACCTTGATCTTGTCGGAGACCTTCGCGCCGCCGAGAATGACGACAAACGGACGCTTCGGATTTTCCAGTTCCTCGCCGAGATAGCGCAGTTCCTTTTCCATCAAAAATCCGATGGCGCGATCCTTAACGTGCTTGGCCACGCCGGCCGTCGAGGCATGCGCGCGATGGGCCGCGCCGAAAGCGTCGTTCACGTAGACATCCGCCAGCTTGGCCAGCTTCGCGCTGAAAGCGTCATCGTTGGCTTCCTCTTCGTTATGATAGCGAAGATTCTCCAGCAAAACGACCTCGCCATCCTTGAGTTCCGCCGCAACTTTCTCCGCCTTTTCACCGATGCAATCATCGACAAACTTAACCGGTGTTCCGCCCAGCAAGGCCGACAACGCGGGAACCACCGGTGCGAGACTCTGCTTCGGATCGCGCTTGCCTTTGGGACGGCCCAAGTGCGCACACAGCAAAACGCGCGCGCCATGCTCGATCAAGTGCTTGATCGTCGGGATCGTCTCCTTGATCCGCTTATCGTTGGTGATGACTTGGACGCCGTCCTTCTCCTGGAGCGGAACATTATAGTCCACGCGGACCAGAACCCGTTTGCCCTTGAGGGCGAGATCGCGAATAGTAACTTTAGCCATAAAAGAAAGCTGCTGGTTGACCTCTGCTGTAGCGGCGGTCTATGACCGCCACCGCAGTAGATTAGGATTTGCTGATGAGAAGCTTGAGCAGATCGACGCAACGGTTGGAGTAACCCCACTCGTTGTCGTACCAGCTGATCAGCTTGAAGAACCTGCTGTTGAGCTCGATGCCCGATCCCGCGTCGAAGATGCTCGAGTGCGTGTTATGGATAAAGTCCGAGGAGCAGACTTCGTCGGACGTGTAATCCAGGATGCCCAGGAGATAGGTCTCGCTTGCCTTCTTCATCGCGGCGCAGATTTCCTTGTAGCTCGTCTCCTTGGTCGTCTTGACCGTGAGATCGACGACCGAAACCGTCGGCGTCGGCACGCGGAACGACATACCGGTCAGCTTGCCCTTGATTTCCGGCAGCACCAGTGCCACGGCCTTTGCCGCGCCCGTCGTGGAGGGGATGATGTTGATCGCCGCGGAACGTCCGCCCTTCCAGTCCTTCTTCGAGGGGCCATCGACCGTCTTCTGCGTGGCCGTGTAGCTGTGCACCGTCGTCATGATGCCTTCCTCGACGCCGAAGCCTTCCTTGAGGAGGACGTGGACGATCGGGGCGAGGCAGTTCGTGGTGCAGCTCGCGTTGGAAATGATGCTGTGCTTGGTCACGTCCAGCTTGTCCTGGTTGACGCCGAGCACGACGGTGATGTCCTCACCCTTCGCCGGAGCGGAGATGATGACCTTCTTCGCGCCCGCTTCGATATGCCCGCGGGCCTTTTCGGCTTCGGTGAAGAGACCGGTCGATTCGATCACATATTCAACGCCGAGCTTGCCCCAGGGAAGCGCCTTCGGGCCTTCCTTGACGGCGAGACATTTGATCTTGTGACCGTTCACGACCAAAACATCGTCCTCTTCCAGAGACGGATCCGACTTTTCGCTCGTCACCGTGCCGTTGAATTTGCCCTGAGTCGAATCGTACTTGAGGAGATACGCGAGGTTGTCCGCCGGAACGAGATCGTTCACCGCAACAACGTCAACCGTCTTACCCAATAACCCTTGTTCCGCGATGGCCCGAAAGACCAACCGCCCGATACGTCCGAACCCATTGATGCCGATTTTTGTCATAGTCGTAATGTAATATAGCTGAAGTTTAGCTGAAAAGTAGTAGCAGCGAAGCAGAAACTAGGCCGTAAGCGGCTCGCGTCAACGGGAAAAAAATCTATCATCCTGAGCGAAGGCGAGCCAACCGCAGTCGAAGAACCTATCCCAATGGAGGTTAGCGCAAATAAGGCAACCCATCCGACCTCTACGCCCTATTCGACTTATTCCGTCCTTCCCCTACCCCTGCGGCCCCGGCGGAATAAACGGCGGCGGCGGCGAAGGGCGTTGCGCCGGAGGCACTGGTGGATGAGGATCCGGCGCCGAATAAGGCTGACCAGGCCGCTGTTGACTCTGCGGCGGCAAAAGATGCTCCGGCGTCGATGAGTTCCCACTGAACTTCGCCATCAACTTCTTGACCCCGGCCACGATTGCCACCACCAGCACGATGACGAATTTTTTCACGGCGAGCAGCACCACCAGGAAATATTTGCCGATCAACCCCAGCAGCCCCAGCTTGGCCGCCGCGCCCAACGCCCCGCCCGCCACCAGCGTCGCCAGACCATACTCGGCGATCTTGTCGATCTTTGGGTCGAAATCGGCGTAGGTATTGCCCGCCTGGAAATCGACCATCGAAAGCACCTCCGGGATCTGCTTGTCGATGGCATCAAACTCCTTCATCGACGCCACCGCGTTCAGGATCAGCACGCCTCGCCGCCCGAGGATCCGGATATTGTAGTTCAGGGTACTGTGCGAGGTCCCGACCGCCTGATATTCCTTGGCCCAGTAAAGTTTATGCGTTGCCTTATCGTAATGGGGCGGGGCCGCCCACCCCACCAACTCCATCGCCCGGTACCCCGCCTTGACGCGTGCTTCGTTCTCGTCCTCGGTGTCCTTCTTCATCTGCTTGAGCAGGTCGTCGTAGTTGATCTTGTCCGCATCGTCATCCTTGACGTAACCGCCCGGATCATACCCGATCACAATTCCCCAGCCGTCACTGTCCAGCGGCCCGGCGTTCGTCGGGAAGATCATTCCCAGCGTGTGCGTGTCCGGCGGATTATTCCAAAGCTCATGCACCACCTTGTTTGTCTCCGCGGGATCGAGATAGCGAAAGTTGTCCGTCAGCGTGATCTTCGCCAGCCCATTCTTGAGCGTGATGACGCCCGTCTGCCATTTCAGGCTGGCCGCGATTGCCTCCTTCGCATCGCGCGAAAGCTCGGGCGCGGGATCATCCGCCCGCAAAAGCAGGCCCGCAAAAAAACATAGGGCAACAGTCAGGACGGCGGATCGCGTGGCAAACATCGGCATTCTCCTTAACTCCTTGGACTAGCCAATCGCCCTCCAAAGTCAAAAGATATGACGGAACGTCAAACGACGATCGCATTTTAAAAAATCCGTATTCCGAAATGCTTGCTGCTTGCGCCTTGCCTTGATCCCAAGACCCCCTAAAGTCCGGAGAGCAACTCAACCCCTTCGAAATACCCTCTTATGACCTCATCCAATCCCACCCTCGGCGCATTCACCAAAGTCGGAGCCATGGGCCTTAATCGTGACGACACCGGAACCATGACGGTTGACGGTACCATCCACAAAACAGGCGTCCTCGCCGTTATCCTCATGCTCTGCTTCGGCATCACGTGGTCTGCGATTTCTCACGAAACGATCTCCTATCCTATTCCGCTTATCGGCGGGCTCATTGGCGGTTTGATCTTTTCCCTGATCATTTGCTTTAAGCCCACCACCGCACCCTATCTCAGTCCTGTGTACGCCGCCGCGGAAGGCGTGCTCTTGGCCGCGTTCAGTTATATCCTGGAGATGAAATATCCGGGCATCGCCGTCCAGGCCGCCCTCCTCACCTTTGCGGTGCTCTTCGCCATGCTCTTTGCCTACCGTACGGGCCTGATCAAGGTAAACAATACGTTCCGCGCCGTTGTCACGGGAGCCATCCTGGCCATTGGCGTTTTCTATCTGGTCGGCATTGTCTGCATGATTTTCGGTTTCACCATCCCCGGCATCGCCATCAATGGCAGCATGCTCTCGATCGGCATCCAGTTGGTCATCGCCGTCGTGGCCGCGCTAACTCTCGCCCTCGATTTTGACATGATCGCCCAGAACGCCGGTTCCGCTCCTAAATACATGGAGTGGTACGGAGCCTTCAGCCTCATGGTCACCCTCGTCTGGCTCTACATCACCCTCCTGCGCCTCCTCGCCAACCTCCGCAGCCGGGATTAAGGAACTTCCGTAGGTAGCCGTCGCACTCCGGGCGACGGTGCAGCCTCAGCCTGTAGCGGCGCGTCTATGACCGCCGATTGCACGAGCAACACGTACTGGCACATCCTCGGCGGTCATAGACGCGCCGCTACAGGCTGAACTAAAACTGGATGCGACCCTCAGTCCCCGTTGGGACTAAACGCGATATTCCGCACATGCATGGCTTTGCAGAGATCCAACACGTCCATCACGCGTTGATGACGCGTGCTCGGCGCGGGCTGAATGATGACCGGACGCTCCGGCGCGTCCGCCAGCACCGCCTTCAACCGCGCCATCGTTTCCGGCATCTGAAGGTCCGTCGGCGTATCGGTCGAAGCTCCATTAAAAATCACCTGCCCATCCGCCGCGATCTCAAGTGTGACCGGAACTTTGCCAGCAGGCCCTTCGCCTCGACCCGGCAGCGGGACACTGATATGTGTTTCAACTTTCTGCGCCCCCGCCGCCATCATGAAAAACAGCAGCAGCACAAACATCACATCCAACATCGGCGCAATCTGAAAACCAAATTCCCCGTCACCAGTATTACTTGCCATGAGAACTCCTTGTAAGGTTACCGTCTCAACTTGTCTTTGGTCGAATGTCCGCTACGAATCTATAGACAGCTTATCCCTCGATTGAGGAAACACAACCTATGCCCCCCCAACTCCCCCGCAGTCCCTACGACGCCGTGAACGGCCTCGCCTACTTCCCCCGGATGCTCGACAAAATCCGCATCCACGCCGCCGGAAACCTGGGTGAACTTTACGTCCCTCATCTCGGCAGCGGCTTCGACGGACGCTGCCTCAATTTCCTCCACGTCAAATACGACGCCCTGCGCGACCGCGTCCTCGCCGGCGGCACCGATGAGGAAATCCTCGAATGGTGCTATGCCAACGGCCGCCGCCCAACCGAGGAGGAAGTTGAGACCTGGAGCGGCTTCATGCAAAAACGCGGCTGGCGCGACGAAGCCAGCGACCGCATCGTCTTCCGCCTGAAAGAAGCCGCCCTGGAACATCGCGACAAGGAAGCCGTCACCATGTTCGACTTCATCGACCTCGACGAAGGCCGCACCCCGCCCGATTTCAAAAAGTGGGAACCACCCCGCATCGCCTGAAGTCGCCTCCCTTCCATTAGCCCTCATGTTGCCCTGTTGAAATCATCATTTTTTTAACAGGAAAACATGAAAGCATGAAGACATGAAACTGAAGTTGAGGAGAAATCGAATTTAATCCTTTCGTTGGTTACCCGCCTTCTTCATGTTTTCCTGTTTTCATGTCTTCCTGTTAAATAGCCCCAACCAAGCATCGTCCTTTCTACATTCCCCTCTCCCCAATCCTGTAAATCCCGTTAATTCCGTCTAAAAAAACACCGCCATGCAAATCCAACCCAACGACCGCATTCTCTTCACCGGCGACAGCATCACCGATTGCGGGCGCGACCGCGAAAACCCCACCCACCTCGGCATCGGCTACGTCGCCTTCATCGCCGCACGCCTGCAGGCCTACCTCGCCTCGCCCGATCTCCAAATCCTCAACCGCGGCATCAGCGGTAACCGTGCCTCCGACCTCCTCGGTCGCATCGAACCCGACCTCCTCGCCCTCAAGCCCACCGTCGTCTCCATCCTCATCGGCGTCAACGACGTCTGGCGCCGCTACGACAGCAACAGTCCCACCACCGCCGACGCCTTCGAGAAAAACTACCGTACCATCCTGGAAAAAATCAGCCACGAACTCGAGGCCCGCGTCGTCCTCCTCGAGCCCTTTCTCCTCCACGTCCCCGAGGACCGTTACGCCTGGCGTGAGGACCTCAATCCCAAGCTTGATGTCGTCCGCAAACTCGCGGTCGAATTCGACGCGGAACTCATCCCGCTCGATGGCCTCTTCGCCAAGATGGCCACCCAGGCCCCCGCCGCTTATTGGGCCCACGACGGCGTCCACCCCACTGCGGCAGGAGCCGCCCTCATCGCCGAAGCCTGGCTCGAAAACGCCGATCTCGCCTAGACACGATAGGTCTCCGCCCAACACACCCTATGCGCGCCACGGCACCGGCTCCTCCCGAAACTCGCTACTCCTACATCGACAGCGCACTGGGCCAACTCCTCGTCGCCAGCCAACAGGACAAACTCACCGGCCTCTATTTCAAAGGCCGCCACCACGCGCAAATCTCTCCCACGTGGATCAAGGACGACAGCCTTGAAATCTTCGCGCAGGCCGAGCAACAACTCGACGAATACGCCTCCGGCACGCGCAAGATTTTCGATCTCCCTATCAGCGTGAGCGGCACGCCGTTTCGCACCCAGGTCTGGGCCGAAATCGCCAAGATCCCCTACGGCCAGACCATCACTTACAGCGAGATCGCGGAACTCCTCGACAAGCCGGATGCCATCCGCGCGGTAGGCACCGCCACTGGCGCCAATCCTCTTTCCATCATCATTCCCTGCCACCGAGTCGTCGGCAAATGCGGCACGCTCACCGGCTATGCCGGCGGCCTTGTCCGCAAAAACGCCCTGCTCGATTTCGAAGCCGGAAAGTCCGAGTCCCTTTTCTCCGAAGCGCTCGAGTAGCCTTCGGCTGGGTGGCTCGCATCAAAGCTCCGGCGGAGGATCAACCACCTCAAAGGGAACCTCGGCGGTGCTCCCCTTACCCTCCCAACACGGCGGAACAAATGCCGAAAGCCCATGATGCTTGACGTCGACTTTCATGCCCTCGTCTTCTCCCTTGGAAGCAACCCGGAACGAAAGCGAATATTTTCCCGCCGCGAGCGATTCCCTGAGCTGCCCGGTTACTATCCGCTTCCCGAGATTTGAATAAATCGGTCCCCAAACAAAAACAGCTCCAGTCCCGTCCTCATAGCCGAAGTCGCGACCGCCATCCTCGTGCCAGGAAAAAGATGCGTCCCGACTAAGACAATAGGTTTCCCCGGCACGGATCAAGACGGGCCTGGTCAAGCGCGTACCGTCCCGCCTGCCGTCGCCCGGCATCTCTTTTCCCCAGCCATCCTTGATCACAACGCCAAAGGTATCAAAGACACGAAAGATCAAGTCCTTCTCCGTCCGATTGGTGATCCATAGCTGGACATCGACTGGAATTGAACCCCTCTGATTGCCGATCACCCGCCATTGCGCCTCCGTCACCGCGACAAACTCAAAACCGTTGATCAGGACTGGCTTCGATTTCACGATGTCCTTGTAAGGTGTCGCCTCGCCGAGAACGGAAAAAGGCATCGCGATCAGCGCGGCAACGATCAACCCACATGGCAACGATCTCACGGAATGGATTCAAGCGAGTCCGTCTCCTTTAAACAAGGCGTCATCCGCGCCCGGCCTTTTTTACAGACAGCGAGGGAGTTCACCTCTAAAAACAACGAGACATGTGGACCCGCGACCAAGCCGAACACTTCTGGCGTCGCTTTCACGTCTTCGGCCAGACTTTCGCTTTTCAGTCCGGCCTCCAGGGTCTCGCCGTCGCCACCGGCCTCGTCATCATTCACGCCATCACCAAGGAGGAGTATGGCCTCTACGCCATCGTGGCGTCGATCCAGGGCATGGCCGCCGTCCTCTCCGACTCCGGCATCGGCAGCGCCGTGACTTCCCAACTCGGCCGAACCTGGCAGGACCGTGACGCCAACCTCGGCGTGGTCCTGACCGGCCTCAAGGAACGGCAGCGCCTGCTCGCTGGAACGCTCCCGATCTGTGCCCTGATGATGATTGTAATTGCCGGGGGAAAAACCTCGACCACGAACCTGGTCGCCATGGAATTGGCCATGGTTTGCTGCGTCTACTTTGAGGTCGGCACCTATCTCTATCAACTGGTCCCTCTCTACACGGGAAAACGCGCCGAGCTCCAAATATTACAGATGATTTTGGGCGCGGGCCGGATCGTGTCCATCGTCGCCCTGGCGTGGTTGTACAAGATCAACATCATCGCGTTGCTGACCATCAACGTCCTCTACGGCTTTGCCACCCTGTACTTCATCCGAAAGCTGGTTGTTGGGACCGAGCCCTCGAAGCCGATTTTTCATCCCGGGCTTCAGCGCGAAATTCATCAAAGCATCCTTCGCCTGCTCCCCACCTGCGCGTTCTATGCTTTCCAGGGACAGATCACGACCTACATCATTTCGCTCTTTGGCCAGTTGGTCGACGTCGCCTCCGTGGCCGCCTTGGGCAGGATCGGTCTCCTCTTCGGCTTGCTGCTGAATGTCCTCGCGATGCTGGGAGCACCGGCCTTCTCCAAGGCGCACAACAAGGCCGAAGGCCTCCGTATTTTTTGGGGCATCGTCGGAACACTCACCCTCTTCTCGCTGGCTATCTTCGTGGCTTCGCTGCTCATTCCCGGCTTGATGCTGGAGATCCTCGGGAAAAACTACACCTCCCTGACAGTGGAACTGCAAATCACGGTCATTACCACCGGGCTGTCCTCACTCGCCGGCGGAATTTGGGCACTCCTCAGCGCGCGCGGCCTCGTGGGCCTGGGGTGGATCTATATCGTCGTGACCCTCGTCGTCCAAATCGCCTACGCCTCAGTGGGAGACCTTCACACCGTCCGCGGCGTCCTGTGGTTCGGCATGGCGACCGCCGCCGCGCACCTGCTCAACATGGCCATCCAGGCCTACTGGCTCATCCTCCGCCCCAAAGAGCTGGGCCGGAATCAATAAAGGTAGCCATCTACTTCCGAGCGAAGTTGCCTTCCCCATCCGACCTATCGGCCCTATTCGGTCTATCCCCACACAGTTACGTGAAGGCCGCATTGACTTTTCCCCAAGGCACCGGATGATTTAGGTATGCCCTTCGCCGCATCGCGACTCATCACCGGTCCCTTCGATGAAGCCGTGGTTCGCGACACCGCCGTCCAATTGCGCGAGGAACTTAGCGGCAAACCCACCTTCGGCCTCGTCTTCGTCACGCCCGATTACGCCGAGAAAGCGGAAGCGATCCTTGAACTGATCCGCATCTACGGCCATGTCCCGACCCTGATCGGCTGCAGCGGCACCGGGCTGGTCGGACGCTCGCAGGAACAGGAGGAAGGCCCCGGCTTTTCCCTCATGCTCGTCTCCGTGCCCGGCGGCAAGGTCACCTCGTTCCCCTTTAGCGGCGACACCGTCGAGGCCTCCACCGGCGCCGACTACTGGCATCACAAGACCGGTCGCAAACCCGCCGACGTCAAAGCCTGGCTCGCCTTCCTGAATCCACACACGCTCAACGCCGAGGCCTGGCTCAAGCAGTGGAACCAGGCTTACCCGCAGACGCCCATTTTTGGTGGACACGCCGGCGGCTTTCAAGGCGACCCCGAAGCCTGGGTTTTCTGCGATGACCGCATCGCGCCCGGCGGCGTGGTCCTCGCCCTCGAAGGCGACATCGCCGTCCACTCGGTCGTCTCGCAGGGCTGCAAGCCGATTGGCGAACCGCTCACCATCACGCAGGCCGATCGCCACATCCTCCTCACCCTCGGTTCCCGTCCCGCCTACGAGGTCCTCTGCGAAGTCTACAAGGAACTCACCGACTCCGAGCGCGAGCAGGCCAAAGGCCATCTTTTTGCCGGCCTGGCCGTGAGCGAGTACCTCGAGGAATACAAGCGCGGCGATTTCCTCGTGCGGAACATCATCGGCGCCGACCAGAAAAGTGGGGCCGTCGCGATTAACGCCGTGCCCCGCGTGGGCCAGACGCTCCAGTATCAGTTGCGCGATTCCCGCATGGCTACCGACGAACTCAAGCGCCTCCTCCTCGACAAGTCCGGTCGGATGACGTCGCCTCCCTTTGCCGGACTGCTCTGCACCTGCCACGGTCGCGGCCGCGGTCTCTTCGGCGGGCCTAACCACGATGCCAGTCTCATCAATGAATTTTTTCCCGGCCTGCCCATGGCGGGACTTTTCGCCAACGTCCAGCTCGGCCCCGTCGGCGACCGCAGTTTCGCCCACGGCTACACCGCCTCACTGGCCCTGCTCTCCTCCACAGCGAAGGTCGATTAAAGCATCCGTCATCCTGAGCTTGTCGAAGGATCAGCCTCCAGAAAGTTTGCGAATTTAGAGAGCGAGTTGGCGATTAAAATCGAACGTCAACGGAAGCTGATCCTTCGACAAGCTCAGGATGACAGACCTTAGGACAACAAATTTAACCCAATCACCACCAGCACCTTCCGACGATTGACTTGATAAATCCATCAACCTGTTACACTATAGTCTACTTACCCCATCTACTATTTTCAGGAACCCATGACCCAAATGCCCAAATCGCTCACCCCCGACTTGCGGCAATCGGAAGAGCCCCTCGCCGAAATCAGCGCGCGCCTGGAAAAGGTCTCCGCCGAGGAACGGGTCCGCTGGGCGCTCGAGCGCTTCCGCCCGGAGATCATGCTCTCGACCAGCTTCGGCGCGCAATCAGCCGTCTCGCTCCACATGGTCACTCAGCAATGGCCGGACGTCCCCGTGGTCATGGTCGATACCGGCTATCTCTTCCCGGAAACCTACCGCTTTGCCGATCAACTCATCGAACGCCTCAAGCTCAACCTGAAGGTCTATCGCACCGACACCAGCGCCGCATGGCTCGAAGCCCGTCACGGCAAGCTCTGGGAACACGGCATCGAGGGCATCGAGCAGTACAACAAAATGACGAAGGTCGAACCGATGAACCGCGCGATCCGCGAACTCGGCGTGCGCGGCTGGATCACCGGCCTGCGCCGCCAGCAGGCGAAATCACGTTCGGAACTCGGCGTCCTCGGTTTGCAAAACGGCATCGTCAAAATCCAGCCCATCATCGATTGGACCGACAAGATGGTTTTCCAGTACCTCACCAAACACGACCTGCCTTATCATCCGCTTTGGGAAAAAGGTTACGTCTCCATCGGCGACATCCACACCACACGCCCCCTCACCGGCGACATGACCGAGGAAGAGACCCGCTTCTTCGGCCTCAAGCGCGAGTGCGGCCTCCACGATTCCGGCACCCTCGATCCGGGGTTGTAAAGCAGTCCGTCATCCTGAGCCGTAACGATGCAGTTGCTCCTGTAGCGGCGCGTCTATGACCGCCGAACGCTTAAGCAACACGCATGGCCCCATCCTCGGCGGTCATAGACGCGCCGCTACAGGAGCAGCTTCTTTCTTGGATCGCAACTGCATCGTTACGGCTGAGAGTGCCCTACCCCAGCCACTCGATCCGGCCGTCGCCCAATTTGTAGACGCCGCCGACAACCATGATCTTCTTCTCATCGACGTACCGACTCAAAATAGGCGAGGCCGTCTTTAGGTGCTCCACATTCAGCCGGACATTCTCGCGAATCGCGTTGGCCAGCAAATCCCCCGATTCCGATTTTGCCGTCTTCACGGCCGGGATAATGTGCTCCACCAATTCCGGCAAATGCCCGGGAAGTGCTCCGCCCTTCTCAGCGTCGATCGCCGCACTCACCGCGCCGCACTTGTCGTGTCCCAGCACAACGAGCAATGTCGTGCCCAGAAACTTCACCGCATACTCAAAACTCGCAATCCCATCCACCTCGGCAAAGTTGCCTGCCACCCGAACGATGAACAAATCACCCAGGCCGGTATCGAACGCATACTCCGGCGCAACGCGGGAATCGGCGCAGCTCAAAATCCCTGCAAACGGATTTTGCCCACCAATCAGCGCCTTGCGTTCGGACGCAAAATCCTGCCCCTTCGAGATTCCTTCCACATACCGCTTGTTGCCCTTTTTCAGCCGTTCGAGCGCCAGCTCGGGTGAAAGGACATTCTGCGGTTTCGGCGTCTCACCTGCGGCGAACAGCCCCCGCCCCGGGGTCGCCAGCGCAAGGCCCGCGCCCCCGACCAATTTCAGAAAGTTCCGCCGCGAATAAGCCGGCCCGTGGTTCAATGAAGGATTTCCGCAGATGGCGCACATAGTCCCGCTATTTTCATCCAGCGCCGCCCCGTGGCAAGCCAATTGATCGGCCTCAGGAACCGCTGCGGCAGGCTCAACCCCCAATCAGCCAGTCGTCCTCCGCACGGACCCGCTTCCCCTCGCGATAAAGTAGGAACTGCAAGGCAACCAGTGTCAGCATGAAGAGAGGCATAATAAACACAAAATAGCGGTTGATCGAAACGGCAGCATTCAGCACCGGCTCAAGAGATTTCAGAAACGGTGGAACATTTGCCGACGTGTAGTGACTGATGGCATCGCCACGATGCCATCCATATGGCACCCATAATCCCATTCCGGGATTACCAACCGCAAGGACACCCAGCGCCATGCCTCCTGCCGCGATAAGTCCGAGCGCCATTCCGGCACTCACAATTCCGCCCATGCCAAATCCGCCCCACGCGAAAAGCAACCCTAGAGCAAAACCTCCGGTGCTGACGAGGCCGCATGAAAACCCGCCAAACGTGAAGATCCCCATGGCAAAGCCGCCCATCGCAAACACGCCCACCGCCTTCGGCCCAATCGCAATCACGCCGCGCGCCGTGCCATGCGAACGAATATCAATCCACGGAAACGGCCCGCGCAATTTGTAACCGATCACCTTGGGCGAACCATGTTGCCGCAACGCCTCCAACGTGGCGTCCTCTCGTGCAAGGCCGCCCTTGACGAGGTCATCCACTTTTTGCAGCAGGTGGTCCTTCAATTCGGCACGAACGGCTTCGGCCTCGGCTTCCGGCTTGTTGGCATAAATGAGGACGCGGTCGAGATAGCGGTCGAGGATGTTTTTCATGGGGTGGCTCCGTGGCAGGTTGTGGTTCGAAGAGTTTCGGGTGCCGGCATTCCTCCCAGCACGGTGCCCATCACTTTGGTCAGCGCGGCCCATTGCAGCCGGTTGTCCGCAAGGGCCTTTTTGCCCTTGAGCGTGATCCGGTAGTAGCGGCGTTGCCGTCCGGTCTCCCCCGTGCGCCACGACGACTGGATCAACTCCCGTTCCTCAAGCCGATGCAACACGGGATAAATCGTCCCCTCGCCCGTTTTCAACACGCCCGGCGCCTTGGCGTTGAGGTCCTGCACCATCTGGTAACCGTAACTGGGCCCATCGCTCAGCACGGCCAGCAACAGGGTGTCCATATTGCCATCGAGAGTTTTCTTGGAGAGTTTCATGGAAGCTTGATGGCACATAGCCTTACAGCATATAGCTTAAACGTCAAGTGCTTTTCTTTGCCTTTATGGTAGCCGCCGCACGCCGGGCGGCAGTGCCTTGCCCTCGTTCCCAAACTCTATTTGGGAACGCAATTGTCCGCGCAACTCCATTGCTCCCCATCCGACCTATCCGCCCCACTAGACCTATTTCCCTCCATGCCAATTATTCTTTCAACTCCCGCTCCCTCGTCTTCAACTCATAAGTCTTCGCCACACACAGAAACTCATAAAAGCCATGCAGCCGCGCGAAGTAATAACCTTCCTTGCCATCAAGAAAGCCCCCTTGCCCGATATAAATATAAAGAAACCTGAGCAGCGGACGAAAAGGCAGCTTGTGCGAGAGCAATTTCATCCGTCGACGAAATCCCACTTCCTCATGCTGCAACGTCGAAGCCGATCCGCCGCGCAAATAACGCTCCAACGCCACCCGCGCCTCCCAGTTCGAGTAGCGGTTGTGTTTCTCGACAAACACCTCCACCGATGGGAACGCATAGTGATTCATCTCCGTCTTCAGCCGCCCCGTCTCGCCCTTCACGATCACATGCTCATGCACCTCGTTGTCACCACTGGCGGTGTCGACCGAGGTCAACTGCTCGTACCGCCCCAGCCGGTGCTGAAAAAGCCGGAGGTTCCAGTTCGGATAATAAGCGTGCCGCAGCCACTTCCCCATGAAATGAAAACGCCGGTTGATCCAGTAACCCGCCGGCCCCGTTTCCCCCTTGGCGACGATCTCCGCAAATTCCCGCTCCGCATCCGGCGTCAATTCCTCGTCCGCATCCAGGATAAAGACCCACGGATACCGGAAAGGCAGGTTCTCCAGCGCCCAGTTCTTCTTCTTCGGCCATGTCCCGTTGAATTCAAACTGCACCACCTGCGCACCGTACGAGCGCGCAATCGCCGCCGAATCATCCGTGCTTTGCGAATCGACCACAAAAATCTCATCCGCCCACCGGACGGAATCGAGACACCGCCGCAAATTCCCCGCCTCGTTGCGGATCGGAATCAAAATGCTGATCGGCACTTTTTCGCTCATCGGTTCCCGCAAACTACACGTGCCCCCTCAACTTGGCACGACGATACTCGATCCAAACTCCGCTCAGGATGACGGCTTTTTTCTAGGCGCTGAAACTTTCGCCGCAGGAGCAGTGGGCGGCAGCCTTGGGATTGGTGACCTTAAAGCCGCCCTTTTGCAGGTCGTCGCTGAAATCAATCAACGAACCGGAGACGAAGAGGGCGCTCTTGGGATCCATGACCACGTTCACGTTGCTGGAGCGGACGAGGAAGTCGCGATTGGCGGGGCCGTCAACGAGGTCCATCTTGTACTGGAGACCGGAGCAACCGCCGCCGATGACCGCCAGACGCAGCGCGCCGTTCGGACGCCCCTGGCGCGTGAGCAGAGAGTTAAGTTTCTCCGAAGCTTTCTCGGTGATTTGGCAAAGCTTCTCATTGCCGATCTTGTAATTGACGGCGGGTTTGGGGGCTTCGGTCACTTCCATAGGCTCTAATATGCTGCTTATGAGGGGAAGACGCAAGCGCTCCCGCGTAGCGGAAGTCGTACAGCTTCAATTCAGTCTGTGGCGGTGGTCATAGACGCGCCGCTACAAGCTGATGTAGAAACCGATCCTTTTGACTGGAAGCAAGCCGGAACCTGCGACAAGATCAGGCTGTGTCTTCAAATCAGGCCGCATCTTCCATGAATCCACTCGTTTCTCAACATTACGCGGAACTTGTCCAGTCGGTCGCCGACGCGAAGGCCTCTCTTGAAGAAGTGGATCGTTGCGCGCAAATCATCGCCGATACCCTCATGGCCGGGAAAAAGGTGCTCGCGGCGGGGAACGGCGGGAGCGCCGCCGACGCCCTTCATTTATGCGAAGAATTGGTCGGGCGCTATAAAAACAACCGGCGCGCCTTGCCCGCCATTTGCCTGGCGGCGGATGGCACCGCGCTGACCTGCATCGGCAACGATTTCGGCTTCGATCAGATTTTTGCCCGGCAAGTGGAGGCCCTCGGGGCGGCGGGCGATGTGCTCGTCCTTTTCACCTCCAGCGGCAACTCGGCCAACCTGCTCCTCGCTCTCCAAGAGGCCAAGACCCGGGGCATGCGCACCGTTGTCCTGACCGGCCGGGGTGGCGGTAAGCTCAAGGGCATGGCCGACGCGGAGTGGCTGGTTCCTTCCCAGATTGGCGCGCGGGTCCAGGAGCTCCATAGCTGGGCCCTGCATGTCATTTTAGAAGTTGTTGAAGCGCGACTTCTTACGTGATAGGATGTTTCCCCTTTATGCTTTTCAAGCGGTATCTCTTCCTGGCGGCGTGCATCCTGGTCTTTAGCTTTGGCTTCATCGCCTACTTCACCGTCGCGCATGCCCAGATGGAGAGCCGGTTTCGCGAAGAACGCGAAAAGTTCAACGTGCAAGGTTTGGTCCTGACCACCAACTCGGTTCCCAACGCATCTGCTCCGGCGCTTCCTCCCGCGACGACTCCCGTTGCGTCCGACACGTCGACCACAAATTCCACTCCCACCGATACGAATCTCATGATCGGTCCGGTCCCGCCGCCGAGTTCGGATGCGACGACGAATGCACCTGCCCCCGCACCCACCGATTCAGGTACCGCCCCCATGGCGCCCTCGACCATGAACGATTCGCAACAGGCGATAAAGTCCTTCCTGGTCCGCGCGGCTTACCAGCCATCCTCGGGCATGAAGATTCAAACGCCCGGCATTGAACCGGCGCGACCGGTCGCTCCTTTGCCCGCACCGCCCATCACCGCTCCCTCAACGAATACGCCGAACACCACGACGAACGTCCCGGCCACAACGACCACGACAACGACGAACGTCATAGCCCCCTCCACTCCGGCCACCAATGTCGTATTGCCTGAGATTCCTCCCCCCACCACTGGCAGCAATCGCGCGGCTGGCGTCGAATCGAGCGTGATCGTCCTCCTGTACCATCAGTTCACCGCCCCAGAGGTTCATGCCGCGCCGAAAATGCAGTGGACGATGAACGTCGATGTCTTTGCGGCGGAGATGAAATATATCCACGACAACGGCTATCACGTCATCCCGATGTCCGACCTGATCAAGTTCCTCCATCACGAGATCGGCCTTCCCCCCAATTCGGTGGTGATCACGATCGACGACGGTTACAAGAGCGCGGTTGTCTATGCCGCGCCGATCCTGAAGCAATACGGCTATCCTTGGACGTTCTTCATTTACCCCGATTTCGTCACCGTCAATGAAGGCAAGGGAGCCGTGAGTTGGAACGACCTGCTCGCGCTGCAAGCCGACGGCGTCGACATCGAGTCGCACTCCATGACTCATCCGCAATTGCCCAAGCACACGCAAAAGTGGAAAGGCAGCATCCATGCGCTCTCGCCAGAGGAATATGATGAGTGGCTGACCAACGAGACCCTCGGCTCCAAGACGCTGCTTGAGCAAAAGATGGGCAAGACCATCGCCTCTTTCGCGTATCCTTACGGCGCCTACAACAAGGAGGTTGAGGCCAAGGCCATCGCGGCGGGTTACCAGTATATCTTTACGGTGGCGGACAACCCGGTGCGGAGCAGCACGGATCCCCACAGCATCGGGCGTTACACCATCACGCAGGGAGTGGAAAAGAATTTTGCCGCCTATCTGCGCCAGGGGGCCCTCGGCCTGGCCGAAGCCGATCCCGCGCCCGGCGGGACCACCAGCAATCCACGACCCGTCATCACCGCCGTGCTCGGCTATGCGGGGACGCTCGATCCCAACTCCATCGAGACCGAGGTGCGCGATTTTGGGACCGTCAAACACGATTTCGATCCCAAGACCTCGACTATTCGCCTTTATCTCCCGCGCGACCTGATCCAGCCGGTGAATCTCGTTAATATCCGGGTGAAGGATGCGCAATCCGGGCAGGTCATGGTCGCCAACTGGCATTTCAATTATGTGCCGGCAGCCGGGGTCTCTGTTCCTCATCCGCCCATCGCCACGACGACGAACACTGCGCCCGCCACGACCAACGCCCCGGCTTCTTCATCCGAGACGCCCTTGTCGGCAGCCACAAATACGACGCCTGTCGCGAGTGCCCCTGTCGCACCCACCAGCGCCCCGACTCCCTCGAAGCCCGCGAACAGCCCGCCGTCGGCGAGTTCGAAGTCTCACTAAGAAAGTCCGTCATCCTGAGCTT
>Ga0206996_1093_pt1 | contig 23209 bp, 21 predicted proteins | sample Alteio_BWMinCont_2_FD_153467 | JGI IMG/M metagenome (GOLD analysis project Ga0206996, IMG submission 153467) | Enriched cells from forest soil in Barre Woods Harvard Forest LTER site, Petersham, Massachusetts, United States -... | ecosystem: Environmental > Terrestrial > Soil > Temperate forest >...
CAGAATGCTCCACCGCAAATGAAATCTGTTGATTCTTCAGCCTGTTTCCCAGTTCCATATTCAGTACTTCCTCTTTGAGGGTGTGAAATTTCCTGAAATGCAGAAGCGCCAGTTCCATATTTTTAGATAACTCATAGGCGGAGGCGAGGAGAAAATGGATTTCATACAACAGTGGTTTGGCATTCAGAGAGGATGCAATTCCCAGAGCCTCTTCCAGCTCGGAGATGCCTCGTGTTGTATCCCTTAAAAGCAGCAGGTATCTTCCGATCCCGATCAGACAATGCAGGTCCAGCCTTCGGTCTTTGCTCTTTTGATTTAAAGCCCGGCTTTTGGAATAATATAACAAAGCCCTCTCCGGCTCACCTTTCTTTTCATAGAGCGAAGCCAGTCCGAGATAATTCCAGGGGAGTGCCCCCGTATCATTCAATCGCTCCCGGAGTTCTATGCTCTTATTATAGTAAAGAAGTCCGTTATCAAAATCACCCAGGGAAGTATAAGTCCTTGCAATCAGGTTCAGAGAGGAAGCTGCCGCCTTCAGTTCCTGAATAGACTCCCGGATAACCAGGCTCTTCTGATAGGACTCCAATGCATGGCTGTAATCAAGCAGGCGGGAATATATATTGCCACAGGTACTCAGCAAATCACCAAGACCTTCTTTATAATCAATCCTTTCGGCATGTTTAAGGCCCTCGAGGCAATAGGTAAGTCCTTTCTCATACTCTCCGTAACTATCATAAAGATTACCTAAGCCATTCAAAGCCCTGACCAGACCTACCTGATCATTCTGGGCGAGAAAATACCGGTGTGAAATCCGGAGTTTCTCCAGTATCCCTTCCTCATTTTTGCTCATTAAAAAAGAGCAAACCGATCTATTCAGTCCAGCATAAGCCATTCCTTTTTCATACTCCATCGTCTTTGAAAGCGTTTCTGCTTTCAAAGCAAGCTCCAACGCTTCAGAGGTGTTGCTATACCTCCGTTCCCATGATTTTTCGTTCAGGGTATCAATCTGTTTACAGGAATTTGATGGTTCCTTCATCCGGGCTGGCTTAGGCGACAAATATACTTCATAATCGCTTGCTCTTTTATCCATTATTTCGGGGCTTTTTAATATATTTAGTGCCTTTTAGACCCCTGTATACATTTGAAATATGAATAATTTACGTTTAAAGTTTTTTGCATGTTGCTTCCTGGTTATTGGTTTCAATTCTCCATTTAAAGCCCAACAGGAAGAAATCAAGTTCGAATCCATTCCTCCTGAGCAGGGCCTTTCCAACAAATCAATTCCTGCTATTTTAGAAGATAAATATGGTTTCCTCTGGTTTGCCACTCAAGACGGGCTCAATAAATACAATGGGTATGACTTTAAGGTTTACCAGAATGACCCTTCCGACTCCAATACCATCTCCAACAATAATATCTTTTGTTTGATTCAAGACAGAGAAGGCTACCTCTGGCTTGGCACAGAAAATGGAGGGTTAAACCGTTTTGATCCGAATACAGAGAAAGCAATCCGGTACACGCACGATGAGAACAATGCATCGTCATTGAGCAGTGATAATGTATACAGTTTACTCGAAACCAAACAGGGAGAGCTTTGGATCGGAACCTGGGAAGCCGGCATTGATGTGATGGATAAGGAGAGCGGGAAAATAAAAAAACACTATCGCCACGATCCGAAAAACGAAGCAAGCCTTTCGGAAGGCGGTATCTGGTCTCTCTATGAAGATAAAAATGGGATCATCTGGATCTCTACCTGGGGAGGAGGGCTTGACAGGTTCGACCCCCAAACCGGTATATTCAAGCATTACCGGCATGACAAGAAAGATCCCGGATCCATCAGCAATAATATTGTGGGCCCCCTCTTTGAAGATTCAGAGGGAAGAATGTGGGTATCCACCTGGGGAGGAGGACTGAACAAGTTTGACCGAAAAAGCGGAACGTTTAAAAGTTATATGTTCCATCCGGATGATCCAAAAAGTATTGGCAGTAATCGTATCTGGCCGATTGTGGAAGATTGGGAAGGGAATCTATGGATCGGTACCTACGGTTCAGGACTTTGCCGGTTTGATCCCCGCACGGAGAAATTTCACCGCTTTTCCCATGACCCGGAAAATCCGAATAGTATCAATTACAACGATATCTGGTCACTCCATCTCGACCGTTCAAATATCCTTTGGATTGGTACCGAAGGAGCCGGAGTCAGCAAATTTGTAAACATCAGCAAACAGGTTGATTATTACTCTGCCGATCCAGACAGTCCACTCACCCTTTCTCAAAACTCCGTCAGGGCTGTTCATGAAGATTCGAATGGAATACTCTGGATCGGAACCTGGAACGGGGGCCTTAATAAATTTGACCTGGAAGCAGGAAAATCTACCTCTTTTAAACACCTGGAAGAAAATGAAGGAAGTTCGGGATTCGACAAGATCAAATGCATATTCGATGACCAGAATGGTTCTCTTTGGCTAGGCACCTACAGAGGTGGGTTGTTGGAATTTATTAAGTCGAACGGCACCTATGGAAAAAATTACGAACACGACAAATCCGATCCAACCTCTATCAGTGATAATTATGTGTATTGCATTCATGAAGATAAAAGAGGAAATATATGGGTAGGTACACTCAACGGGTTGAATATCTTCGACCGGGAGAGCAGGAAGTTTATTCGTTTCAAAAACGACCCGGCTAATGACAAAACCATCAGCAACAATACCATCAATGTAATTTTTACTTCAAAAGATGGGACACTATGGATCGGTACCGACCGCGGGCTCAACCGATATGATTATGATAAAAAATCCTTTCAGCGGTTTTATCACGACGAACAGGATTCCCGCAGCCTTGGTCATAGTACTGTTTATACCCTCTTTGAAGATCTTTCCGGAAACTTCTGGGTAGGAACCCGTAACGGCCTTGATAAATTCAATGCTTCCTCTAAAACATTCGAACATTATACCGTTAAGGATGGGTTGCCTAGCAACCTGATCATGGCCATGGAAGAAGATGGTAACGGAGACTTACTCATCAGCACCAAGAACGGAATATCCCGTTTCAATAACAAATCGAAAAAATTCATCAACTATGACCTGAGTGATGGGATTCAGGGCAGACAGTTCTTCCCCAATGCATCTTGCAAGACGAAGGATGGGAAAATGTATTTCGGGGGCACCGAAGGCCTCAATGCATTTTATCCCGACAGGATACAGAACAATACCTATATCCCTCCGGTCATTATCACCTCCATCAAAAAATCGGGTGTAGAAATCAGGCCGGGGAAATCATTTTCCGAAATCAAAGAGCTCGTTTTACCTTATAATGAAAATTCTCTTTCCTTTGATTTTGTTGCTCTCAGCTTTGCTAATGCTGACGAGAACCAATATGCTTACCGGATGGAAGGCCTGGATAATGAATGGAAATACAGCGGAAATGTAAGGTTTACTTCATTCTCCAACCTCCGGCCCGGAATCTATACCTTCCAGGTCAAAGCATCGAATGATGATGGATTATGGAATGAAAAAGGAGCCTCCATCCGAATCATTATTACGCCCCCGTTCTGGAAAACAATATGGTTTTACGTCCTCTGTGCCGTCTTCGCTCTTTTCCTGGTTTACCTTTACATTAAAAACAGGGAAAGGAAATTGCTGAAAGAAAAGAGGATTCTGGAACAGAAGGTGGATGAACGAACTGCAGAAGTGATGATGCAAAAGGAGATTGTAGAGACTCAGAACAAAGAAATACGGGACAGTATACTTTATGCCAAACGGATTCAAGAGGCCATCCTTCCTTCTCAGGAAGAAATACTCAAAGCCCTGCCCGACTCTTTTGTACTTTTTAAACCCAGGGATATTGTAAGCGGAGATTTCTATTGGTTTTCAGAAAAGCAGGATAAACTGGTCATTACCGTGGCCGACTGTACCGGACATGGTGTCCCCGGTGCTTTTATGAGCATGATCGGCAATACACTACTGAATGAAATTGTGAATGAAAAAGAAGTGATACATCCGGATGAAATTCTTTTCCAGCTGAGGGATAATATCATGAAGTGTCTCAAACAGACCGGAGCAGAAGGTGAAAACAAAGATGGAATGGATATTGCGCTTTGTGTGTACGACAAAGTCAACATGGAGATTGCCTTTGCCGGAGCCAACAACCCTTTCTATCTGGTTTCGGGAGAGGAGCTGACTGAAATTAAAGGAGACAAACAACCGATTGGAGTCTACAAAGGAGATACCAAACCTTTCACAAGTCATACCGTTAAAGTAAAAAAAGGAGATTGTATCTATATTGCCAGCGATGGTTATGCAGATCAGTTCGGAGGGCACAACGGAAAAAAATTCAAATATAAACAGATGAAGGACCTCCTTCTTTCCATCAACAAAGAGAGCATGGCCGGTCAGAAAAAAGTACTGGATAGCAGTATCGAAGAATGGAAAGGGAGCCTGGAGCAGGTTGATGACATCCTGGTAGTCGGATTCAGGATCTGAATGTTAAAATAAAACTGATTTTCATGAAAAAGATTGTTGTATTCTGCGGAGCCAGCTCCGGTTTGGATCCCATATATCAGGAACAAGCCTATTTGCTTGGCAAAACATTTGCTCAGGAAGGCATAAAACTTATTTACGGGGGTGCAAATGTCGGTCTGATGAAAGCAGTGGCTAACGGAGTCATGGAAAACGGAGGACAGGCTACCGGTGTGTTTCCACGCTTTTTGAGCGAACTGGAAGTCGCTCATAAAGGCCTTACGGAACTCATCATTGTAGAAACCATGCACGAACGGAAACTCAAGATGCACGAGCTTTCTGATGCCGTCATAGCCCTGCCGGGAGGCTTTGGAACCCTTGAAGAATTATTCGAAATGCTTACCTGGGGGCAGCTCGGCCTGCATCAGAAGCCTATCGGAATTTTAAACCTAAATGGATTTTACAATGAGCTCCTGGCAATGGCCGACAAAATGGTTGCGACCGGCTTTTTAAAAGACATCAACCGAAAAATGCTCATTACAGGGGAAACCATTCCGGCTCTACTTGACAAAATATTCGAATATAAAACCGATCAGGGGAAGCAATGGATGACCGAAGAAAAAACCTGATTGCGGAGTAGGGATTGATTAGTACTGGGCGCGGTAGAAGCGGTGGTCTTTATCGAGCTTGAGAGTATGGTCTTTAAACCAGTAGCCGAAACTCAACCACTTCTCACTGTTTATCTTATGCCATTCGTTAAAGGCTTTCCTGTCGCCCTCCATAAGAAGCCAATGGTTGTATGCTTCAAACTGTCCCGCTTTGATTACCTCTCTCTGAAATTCAAAGAGAATATTCGGGTAAGAGCTATTCATATCATTTTTAAAATAGGTATCCACAAAACGCTGCCGGATACGGTCGAGAGCGTTCAGCTCTATCTCGGACTCTCCAAGTACCGCTAACGCCATTACAGGTTCATAGGCTCCCACACCAAAAGGTATCTTTTTATTCTTAATAGCCACACTGTCGGAAGGATCAGGTGAAGCTAGCTTACTGAAATTGACTGTAAAAGTAGTGTCGGCCCTGAATTTAATCTGGCTCTTGTAGGTATCAAACAATAATTTGCTGATTTCTTCACTTCGCTTACTCCCCCTTTCGAGATTTACGAAAATCTCTCCATAGATCATCCCCCAGACAGATTCAGTGGAATGACAAAAAAGTTTGGAAGCCCAGTAATAGTTACTTGCAAAAGAAGGATCGGTTTCGATTCCTTTTTCAAAGTAAACAAGCGCCCGATTATATTCTTTTTTACTTGTTTCATAGAGTCCGCTCTCCAGATACAGACGGCCTGAATGAGTAAATTTCTTTAATCCGGCCTGATAAGTTTCCATGGCCTTGTCGGGTTGCTGCATATTTTCATAACAGTTACCGGCAAGCTCATACACAAGATCACTTACATCTTTACGTTCGAAAAGGGCCTGCAGATGGGTAAGGGCAAGTGCATATTCCTTTTTAGCTATCATGGAGTAGGCCAGCTCATAAGGATAATCAATGGATTGCGGGTCGAGTTTGATGGCTTGCTCAAGGAGTACCATGGCAGAATCGGCATTGCCTGCATCGAGTAGTTTTTGTGCTGTTTTTGCCTTGATAAGGGCTTTCTCCTTTTTATTCTGTGCTGAGAAGGGCTGAACAAAAGCGAGGAAAATAAATCCTAAGAACAGAATCCTGATTTTCATTTCAGTTCATCATAATGAAAAATGGAAATGCCTTGTTCCTTTTTAACCGCAGACACCATTGCTCTGGCAACCTGCAGACCGGAGATGGGTCTGTATTTCCGGAGGCTTCCGAACATAAGCTGGGCAATCCCCTTAAACAATAAACCGAAGATCCTCTCCCCTCCTCTGCTCTCGGCTCTGCTGCCTAGGAGGAATGAAGGTTGAATCAGTACAATTCGGGGGATATGGATTCGGCTCACGGCCGCTTCCATTTCACCTTTGGTTCGGAGATAGAAATTAGAGGAAGCAACAGATGCTCCAACCGAAGAGACGACGATAAAAGTTTCAATCTTTTGTTCCTGGCAAATGGTGGCTAACTGAACAGGGATTTCATAATCAACAAAACGTCTGACCTCTTTCGAGGGAGTGGTTTTGATGGTGGTACCGAGGCAGGAGAAGAGTACATCTCCGGAAAGCTCTGCTTTGACTGACATCAGATCATGAAAATCGATGATAATCTGTCTTAGCTTGGGATGCTTAAGGCTTAAATGGTGACGAACAAATATTTTAACGGAATCATAGTCCGGATCTTTCAGTAGTTCCTCCAAAAGCAGGCTCCCGATCAATCCAGTAGATCCGAATAGGAGTGCTGTTTTAGCCATTTATCAGAACAGATTCAATTGATTGGGCTTATCTAAGTCCTTATGTTTTTCTTCGAACTCGGCTTTTTTTTTAGCAGCTCTCCGCATTGCTTCCACCGGCGATTCTTCCGTATTTTCGAACTCAATCTCTTCCCTTGGAATGGCCATCAGTTTTTTTTTACTTTCCGGAGGTTCTACCAGGCTCACTTCTTTGATTTTATTGCTGCTGAGTTTATTACCCTTGGCTTTGAGGTTTCTGATTTCTATAAACTCCTCCAACTTGATTTTTTCATCTTTCGGGGCTACACCCTTTACCTTGGCAAATTCAATGGAGATCACCGGAGATTTTTCCAGGGAGACCAGCTCCAAACGGCTTTCGGGATTCTCAGTGATGAAATGAACCCGTGTACTGGCGGGATCAAAATTGAAACGTTTAACAAAATACTGCTTGCTTTCCCCATCAAAATAAACCGCAGTGAGCACTTTCTTAGGGTCAAATTTTTCAATCAGTACAATATCTTCATCAAAATGGGCCGTGAGTTCCACGGGCTTCAGAGAATAATATCCGCTATGGGTTACAACCAGGATACGGTCTTCCACCATGAACTCTCCGAGATAAGTTCCTTTTACATCGTAATTGATACGGAGCACCGTTTCATCAAACCAGACCTTATGAGCCCCAAGGGTTGACATTCCTTTTTCCTTGATGACCACCTTTCTGACCGGGTTCCGGGTCACCATATTACCCATTGAACTTCTTGCTTTAATTCCCAGATCACTGAAATCCAGATCGAACTGCAGTTTCCGCAGCGCTACAGCAGGTTTCAAAAATACGGTCACACGTTCTGCTTCTCCATTCGGGTTAGCTGAAAAATACAATACTTCAGAGCCCGCGGTTCCTTTAGTCAGATTGTATGGTTTGTCGCGGGTAATTCCGGTGACGTTAAAGCGCTTCATCATGACTGCTCCTTTGGCCCCGTCCCGGTAAATCATATTATAAGTCGTCCGGTCATCATTCTTCTTGAAGATAGCAATATGCAGCATATCTTTTCCGACAAATGCTTTTTCTTGGACCTTGCTTACCACCATGGTTCCGTCTTTTCGGAAAACAATGATATCATCAATGTCGGAACAGTCAATCACGAACTCATCCTTTTTCAATCCGTATCCCGCAAATCCTTCTTCCCGGTTTACATACAATTTCTCATTGGCAATAACGACGCGGGTGGCTACAATATTTTCGAAGGATTTAATTTCTGTTTTCCGCTCCCTCCCTGCGCCGTACTTCTTTTTAAGGTCCTTGAAGAACTCAATGGCAAAATCCACCAGGTTAGCAAGGTGATGTTTGACCTGCTCAATTTTCTGATCCAACTCTTTAAGCATTTCGTCAGCCTTAATGCTGTCAAAACGGGTGATCCTGATCATCGGAATCTGAGTCAGGCGAGCCAGGTCTTCATCGGTTATTGGACGCAGGAATTTTTTCTTGAATGGTTTAAACCGCTCGTAGAGGTATACATATAAAGTCTCCCGATCGCTGTATTTTTTAAAATCAATATACATTTCCTCCTTGATAAATATCTTTTCAAGGGATGCGAAATGCCATTTTTCCTGCAGTTCATGTAACTCCAGTTCCAGTTCACGACGGAGCTGTTCCTGAGTTTTATGAGTTGAAATGCGGAGCATTTCATTTACACCTACAAAACGGGGCTTGTCATTCTCAATAACTCCTGCATTCGGGGATATGGAAATTTCACAGTCTGTGAAAGCATACAAGGCATCAATCGTTTTGTCAGGATCCGAACCTACCGCCAGATGTACCAGGATCTCAACCTGTTCGGCTGTATTATCTTCCACTTTTCTGACTTTGATCTTTCCTTTTTCGTTCGCTCCAAGGATGCTATCAATCAGCGAACTGGTGGTGCAACTAAATGGGATTTCGCTGATCACCAAGGTTTTCTTATCATACATACCGATTTTAGCACGGATGCGGATACGGCCCCCCCGGAGTCCGTCATTATAGTTAGAGAAGTCTGCCAGTCCCCCTGTTGGGAAGTCGGGATAAATATCCGGTTTCCTCCCGCGTAAAACGGCGATGGATCCGTCAATGAGTTCAACAAAATTATGAGGCAGTATTTTGCATGCAAGTCCGACTGCAATTCCTTCCACTCCCTGAGCGAGGAGAAGAGGAAATTTTACAGGAAGGGTAACCGGTTCTTTGTTTCTTCCATCATAGCTGCTTTGCCATTGAGTAGTCTTTGGATTAAAAACCACATCCAGAGCAAACTTAGAAAGGCGGGCCTCAATATATCGGGGAGCCGCTGCTGAATCTCCTGTAAATATATTACCCCAGTTTCCCTGCATATCGATGAGGAGGTCTTTCTGACCAATCTGAACCATGGCATCACCAATGGAAGCATCACCATGAGGGTGATATTTCATGGTGTTTCCGATTACGTTTGCTACCTTATTATATCGTCCGTCTTCCATCTCCCACATAGAATGCAGGATACGGCGCTGAACCGGTTTCATGCCATCTTCAATTGCAGGAACGGCACGTTCCAGGATTACATAAGATGCATATTCAAGGAACCAGTTTTTGTACATCCCACTTAGGTGGGTAATGTTATGGTCTCCCCCTCCTCCCGAACCGGAGTCGGATGCTTCAAATAGGTTTTTTTTGTCGCTCATTGCTTATTCAAAAATTTGGAACGCTGATTTGAATTTCTTCCTGTCAGCAAACCATTTATACTTCAGCTTCTTCTACAAGATCCTTTTCTATCTTGAGATTGTCGATAATAAAATCCTGACGCTCCTGGGTATTCTTCCCCATATAATAGCTCAGGATCTCCCCTATAGATCCTTCTTTACCGATAATCACCGGGTCGAGACGGATGTCTTTTCCAATAAAATGTTTAAACTCATCCGGTGAAATCTCACCCAATCCTTTAAAGCGGGTGATTTCCGGTTTTGCACCCAGTTTTGCAAGTGCTTTCTGTCTTTCTTCATCGGAGTAGCAATAAATAGTCTCCTTTTTATTCCGAACTCTGAAAAGAGGGGTTTGAAGAATGTAGACATGACCGTTTTTCACCAGATCGGGGAAAAACTGCAGGAAGAAAGTAAGAAGCAGGAGCCGGATATGCATTCCGTCGACATCGGCATCTGTTGCAAGCACGACGTTATTATACCGGAGATTCTCGAGGCTCTCTTCAATATCGAGTGCTGCCTGAAGCAGATTAAATTCCTCGTTTTCGTAAACGATTTTCTTCGTCAGTCCGAATGCATTGAGAGGTTTCCCTTTCAGGCTGAATACAGCCTGGGTATTCACATCCCTTGTCTTTGTAAGAGATCCGCTTGCTGAATCACCCTCACATATAAAAAGAGTGGTTTCGAGCCGGCGATCTGCTTTGTCTGTATAGTGCTGACGGCAATCTCGCAGTTTTTTATTATGCAGACTTGACTTCTTGGCCCGGTCTCTGGCCAGTTTCTGTATACCACTTAATTCTTTCCGCTCTCTTTCCGACTGGGTTATTTTAGTAAGAAGGATCTGAGCCACCTCGGTATTCTTGTGCAGGTAGTTATCCAGCTGCATCTTTATAAAATCGCCTATGAAAGTCTTGATACTTGGCCCGCTAGGGCCAATATCCTGAGAACCCAGTTTAGTCTTTGTCTGTGATTCGAAGATAGGCTCCTGCACCTTAATACTGATTGCCGCTATGATCGAAGTCCTTACATCAACTGCTTCGAAATCTTTCTTGTAAAATTCTCTCACGGTCTTTACCACCGCTTCACGGAAAGCCGCTTGGTGGGTTCCGCCTTGGGTGGTATGTTGTCCGTTTACAAAAGAATAGTACTCCTCCCCATATTGTGCAAAGCTGTGAGTAAGGGCCAATTCGATATCATGACCCCGCAGATGGATAATCGGATACAGAATTTCACCGCTCAGATTCTCCTGCAGTAAGTCTTTTAAACCATTTTCAGACTTGTAGACAGTTCCATTGAAATTCAGGGTGAGGCCGGTATTGAGGTAGGCATAGTTTCTCACCATGCGCTCCACATATTCATTCAGATATTGACACTTTGGGAAAATCCGATCGTCGGGAATAAAGGAGACTAAGGTGCCAGATTGTTCTTTTGAATCAGCGAGTTTTGAATCTTTTGTAATTTCTCCCCGACAGAACTCAACGGTCTTCATCTTCCCTTCCCGAACAGAAGAGACTTTAAAATAACTGGCCAATGCATTTACTGCTTTGGTACCCACTCCGTTCAGGCCTACAGATTTCTTAAATGCCTCAGAATCGTATTTGGCACCGGTATTAATCTTGGAAACCACATCCACCACTTTCCCGAGTGGGATACCGCGACCATAATCTCTTACCGTCACTTCACCGTTGTTAATGGTTATATCAATCTGCTTCCCTGCCCCCATCACAAATTCATCGATAGAGTTATCCATGACCTCTTTGAGCATAACATATATTCCATCATCCTGAGAAGACCCGTCTCCCAGTTTTCCGATATACATCCCCGGGCGAAGGCGGATATGCTCTTTCCAGTCCAGAGACTTAATACTGTCTTCGTTGTATTTTGCTTCTGCCATATTTTATTTATGTTTTCTGAATCGTATCTTTTTTCCTAAAAATCCCTCCGAGCTTACCTCCTAAAAAAGCGGCAGGAAGGTAGACAAGCATGGAACAAACCACTACCCAAATCGGATGCGGTCTCATCAAGAAATTTGCAATCCCTCCTGCCATCACGATAACCCCTACACCCAGAGCCATTCGTTCTTTATTTTCTTTCGCTATTATAGAGGTTATCAAACTTCCTATGAAAGAGCTGATCAGGTATATAAACACGAGACAAAGAAACGCGCTAGTGGGTGTTCGGGCAATCATTTCTGCAAATTCTTTTTTGTCATTCGGATCATTCATTGGAGGAAGGTGACAGATCAGTGGTATTAACTGTTCCAGCCCTCCTATCAAGAACAAAGCTACAAACGCGCCAAGGAATACTGCGAGAAATCTATTCCACATTATACATTGAATCTGAAGTGCATCAGATCTCCATCGGCTACCACATATTCCTTTCCTTCTATCGACAATTTACCTGCATCTCTGCATGCGGATTCCGATCCAAGTGACACGAAGTCATTGTATTTAATAACTTCTGCTTTGATAAATCCTTTCTCAAAATCCGTATGAATCACCGAGGCGGCCTGCGGAGCCGTCATTCCACGGGTAATGGTCCAGGCTCTGACCTCCTTCACCCCTGCCGTGAAATAAGTTTGTAGATTTAACAGCCTGTAAGCGGCCTTAATCAGCTTATTGACACCCGGTTCCTGAAGACCGATATCATTCAGAAACATTTTTCTTTCTTCATACGTTTCCATTTCTGCAATTTCTGCCTCCATCTGGGCTGTAATGATCACCACTTCAGCTCCTTCATCTTTAACCGCTTCTTTTACAGCATCCGTGTATTTATTTCCGGATTTGATAGATTCCACATCCACGTTGCACACATACATCACAGGTTTGACGGTCAGCAAATGACAGTCGGCGATATGGACTTTATCTTCTTCCGAGAGTAGCACCGTGCGTGCTGATTTTCCCTGTTCGAGAGCAGCTCTTATAAGGTTACCGATATCAAATGCTTTCTTGGCATCCTTATCGGTCTTACTCAGTTTCTCCACACTTTTGATTTTCCGCTCAATGGTCTCCAGGTCTTTCAGTTGCAATTCCGTATCAATGATCTCTTTATCTCTGACCGGGTTCACAGAACCATCCACATGGACCACATTGGGATCATCAAAGCAACGGAGTACATGCAGGATTGCATCCGTCTCCCGAATATTAGCGAGAAACTTATTTCCTAACCCTTCCCCTTTGCTGGCTCCTTTCACGAGCCCGGCAATATCCACAATTTCAACTGTGGTGGGTACTACCCTTTCTGGTTTGACAAGGGTCTCCAGCTTTTCCAGTCTGTCGTCCGGAACAGTAATTACTCCAAGGTTCGGTTCAATCGTACAAAAAGGGAAATTTGCTGCCTGAGCTTTTGCATTGGAGAGACAATTGAACAAGGTTGACTTCCCTACATTTGGTAATCCTACTATCCCACACTTTAGAGCCATAATTCAGTTAATAAATTTAACAAGCCGCAAAGATACCATTTGAGGCACTTTCCAAAAACCCCTGACAACCTAATAAAAACAGAGTTTTCAACAGATTTGTTAATGTTATCAACATTGCCGGAGGCCTCTTTAAAAACATTTACTTTTGAAATCATTTGTTGACAAAAAAATCAATCAGAGTAACATGCCAGAAATCAAAGACTTAGAAAATATTTGCAGTCAGGTGCGAAGAGACATTGTAAGGATGGTTCATGGGGTCAATTCCGGTCATCCGGGAGGGTCTTTGGGCTGTACCGAATTTTTCGTCGCACTCTACTTTGATATCCTCAAGCATAATCCGAAAAAATTCAGCATGGACGGCATCGGAGAAGATCTTTTCTTTCTCTCGAACGGGCATATCTCCCCTGTGTTTTACAGCACCCTTGCCCGGTCCGGATATTTTGAAGTAAAAGAATTAAGCACTTTTCGCAGGCTGAACACAAGGCTACAGGGTCACCCTACCACGCATGAAGGATTACCAGGGGTACGTGTTGCTTCTGGTTCATTGGGGCAGGGGCTTTCTGTGGCTCTGGGAGCCGCCCTTGCTAAAAAACTGAATAAAGATGACCGTACCGTTTACAGCCTTCATGGTGATGGGGAAATGCAGGAAGGACAAATCTGGGAAGCAGCCATGTATGCGGCTGCAAAAAAAGTGGATAATATCATTTCAACCATCGACTTCAACGGGCAGCAGATTGATGGTTCAACCGAAGAAGTTCTTTCCCTGGGCGACCTGCGTGCAAAATGGGAAGCATTTGGATGGGAAGTGCTGGAGATGAACGGCGCACATATAGCAGAAGTCTGTTCCACGCTCCGCAAAGCAAAAGAACGAACCGGCAAAGGGAAACCGATCATGATCCTCATGAAGACCATCATGGGACAAGGGGTGGATTTTATGATGGGTTCTCATAAATGGCATGGAATAGCTCCAAATGATGAGCAACTTGCCAAAGCCCTTGCTCAGCTTCCTGAAACGGTGGGTGACTATTAATTTCCAAATGCACAAATCAGTCCTGACCCTCTTTTTACGATACAAAAACTTACGGGTCCTGATCCTAGGTATTTCTTTGTTGTTGATGAGTAGCGCATGTCGAGCTCAATCCGGCGAAACAACCCGTATCCTTTTTATCTTTGATGCAAGCTTCAGCATGTATGGAGAATGGCAGAGCGGAACCAAGATTGAGGTAGCTAAACGGATGCTTTGTGAATTTCTCGATACCCTTAAACCAATGCCGAATCTGGAGATTGCACTGCGGTGTTTCGGACACCGGGTTCCGCTCCGGCCTTATATTGATTGCAAAGACACCAAACTTGAAGTCCCCTTTGCCTCTGCTGATAAAAATGTGCCTTTGATGAAGGACAGGCTAAAGACCATCCTTCCCACCGGAACAACTCCTATCGCCTATTCGCTTGGGGAAGCTGCAAACGACTTCCCTACCACTTATGGAAGAAATGTCATCATCCTGATTACAGATGGTGTTGAAGAGTGCGATGGAGACCCTTGTGCGATTTCTCTCGCTCTGCAGCAAAAAGGGGTGGTACTGAAACCATTCGTCCTCGGTATTGGCCTCGGCACCATGTTTGCTGATCTGATGGGATGTATTGGAAAATTTTATGACATCACCAGTGAGAACACATTTAAAACAGTACTGAATATGGTGGTTAACGAAGCCATGAACCGCACTACGGTTCAGGTTAACCTGCTGGACACCTATAAAAAACCTGATGAGACCAATGTAGATATGACATTTTATGACCAGTCTACCGGTGAAATCAAATACAATTACCTGCACACCATTAACAACAGAGGAAACCCCGACACTATAAACATTAATCCTTCGGTTTCATACAGGCTCTTGGTTCATACCATCCCCCCGGTGGAAAAAGACCATATCATCCTGAAGGAAGGAAAACACAATACGATTACTCTTGATGCCCCACAAGGCTCACTGGCATTACATATCGATGGGGCGAACACCTATAAGTCCATGCAGGCCATAATCCGGAAAAAAGGGGAAAAGAAGACCCTGCATGTACAGGATTTTATTCAGACGGAGAACTATCTTTGCGGGAAGTATGATGTAGAGATCCTCACCCTTCCCCGGATTATCCGAACGGATATAGACATTTCACAAAGCAAGACCACAACCATCACCATTCCTCAAGCCGGAATCCTTACACTTATGAAACAAGGGGAAGGTTCCGGAAGTATTTATGCGGAGGACGGGAAAAAATTAGTCTGGGTCTGCAATCTGAAAGATCTGGTGACTCAGGAAAATATAGTGCTTCAACCTGGTAATTACAGAGCAGAGTTCCGTTCCAAGATCTTCAAAAAATCGGTGAATACAGTTGAACGTCGGTTTAAAATTGAATCCGGTATTTCTACCACTGTAAAGCTTTATTAGAAATATTCACGATCATTCATACATTTACGTATCATACATTACATCTAAAAATGAAATACTCCGCATCAGAAAAAAAAGACACCCGTTCCGGTTTCGGGGCAGGGCTCCTGGAACTAGGCAGGTCAAACCCTAAAGTGGTTGCACTCTGTGCAGACCTTACCGGTTCTCTTAAGATGGATGCCTTCCAGAAAGAGTTTCCTGAACGGTTTTTCCAGACCGGTATCGCTGAAGCAAATATGATTGGAATGGCAGCCGGGCTTACCATCGGAGGAAAAATTCCTTTTACCGGCACCTTTGCCAACTTCTCAACCGGAAGGGTCTATGATCAGATCAGGCAATCGGTTGCTTACTCCGGTAAAAATGTAAAAATATGTGCATCTCATGCAGGTCTTACCTTAGGAGAAGATGGAGCAACCCATCAGATTCTTGAAGATATCGGACTCATGAAAATGCTCCCGCATATGACTGTCATAAACCCCTGCGACTTTAACCAGACAAAGGCAGCAACTATTGCTATCGCAGCTTATCACGGGCCTGTATATCTCCGTTTCGGGAGGCCGGTAGTGCCCAACTTCACCCCTGCCAATCAGGAGTTTATCATAGGGAAGGCTATCAATCTCCAGGAAGGAACGGATGTAAGTATTTTTGCTACCGGACACCTGGTATGGCAGGCACTGGAGGCGGCCGATGCATTGCAAGCCAAAGGCATTTCGGCTGAAGTAATCAATATCCATACGATTAAACCTCTGGATGAAGCTGCTATCCTTGCTTCTGTTGCAAAAACCCGTTGTGTGGTGTCTGCAGAAGAACATCAGATGAACGGAGGGCTGGGCGACAGTATTGCTCAATTACTTTCCAGAAAGCTTCCTACTCCTATGGAAATGATTGCGGTAAAGGACAGCTTTGGAGAAAGTGGCACGCCGGAGCAACTCATGACTAAATATGGTTTGGATGCAGCGCATATAATCCTGGCCGCAGAAAGCGTAGTCAGAAGGAAACAAGCGGTTACTGTTTAATCCTATTCAGCACTGATGGAGCAATACACGGATAAGGAGCTGGTAGATATGTTCAGGATTGAAGCCAGCCGTAACACTGCTTTCAATCAGATTGTGCAGAAGTATCAACGGCGTGTATACTGGCATATCCGAAGGCTGGTCATCGATCATGATGATGCCGATGATGTGACTCAAAACACCTTTATCAAAGCTTGGAAAGGGCTGGATGGGTTCAAAGAAGATTCTCAGCTTTTTACCTGGCTTTATCGTATCGCATCCAACGAATCCTTTACTTTCCTTAAACAAAAGAAAGCGAAACTGAATATCCCTTTCGATGACGTGGCATACGGTTTGCAAACAACCATGCAGGACGATAATTTCTTTACCGGTGATGAGATTCAGAAGAAGCTTCAAAAAGCCATATTGACCCTCCCCGAAAAACAAAGAATTGTGTTTAATATGAAGTATTTTGATGAGATGAAATATGAACAAATGAGCAAAGTACTGGATACTTCCGTCGGGGCCCTTAAAGCCTCTTATCACATAGCTGTCAAAAAGATAGAGGCTTTTGTGCTGAAAGGGAGTCAGGAAGTTAGGGAAGATTAATCTTGTTATATATAATTGACATTGAGTATATTACGAATAATTTAAAGCCCAGAAAGACCAAAGATGAAGAAACACTGAAGATCGGGTTAAACCTTTGAAGATTTGATGCATCCAACTAACAAATGAAGCCCAATAACCACATAGAAGACGACGAGGATTTCAAGAATCCTTTCTCTTTTTTCTCAGGCGAAAAATCGTCTGGGGAAAAAAAAGAAGAAGGGCAATTTGATGTTCCTAAAGGTTATTTTGATGCACTTGAAAACGAGATAGCCAGTTCAATTATAACAGACAAACTTCAGATTAGTAAAACAGAACCTTTTCGGGTACCTGTTGATTATTTCGAATGGTTACCTGCGGTGATACAGGAACGGATTTCTAAGCAGAAGAATGCTGCATTTACACTCGAACGATTATGGGCACTGCTTGTTCCAAAGTTCTGGATACCCGGACTTGCAGTTATGGTTGCCATGGTGATGATTTGTATTCGAGTAATGGATCCAGGTCAACCTGCAGCCCTTTCGGCTTATGCTGCTGAAACGGCTTTGAATGAAAGCGATAAAAAAGAGGTCATCGAAAACCTGGAATTCTACGGTATTGAAGAAAGTGAGGTGCAGGACCATATTGCTGTATCCGTAAAAGCAGCAGAAATAGCCGAGATTTCTGCAGACAAAAAAGCCGTCATCGATTATCTGATTGAAAATGAAGCCGATCTTAACACTATAAGCACAGAATAACAATGAATATTTTTTTAAAATTTTCTTTCCCCGCTTTCATCTTGTTTTCGACTGCAGGAATATCTCAAACCAAGATTGAAGCCAAACAGGAAGCCAGGCAGGAAGCCAGGCAGGAGACCAAACAAAAAATGGAGACTCTCAAGATTGCCTATATCACCACGGCACTTGAACTGACCGAGGCGGAGGCCCAGCAATTCTGGCCTGTTTACAATGAGGCCGAGGTCAAACAAAGGGAATTGAGAAGAACCCGGATGGGCGAACGTAAAGATGCTCAACAGAATTTCAAAACGATGACTGAAAAGGAAGCTGAATTCTTTGTGGATAAGGAAATCGAATTCAAGCAGAAAGAACTCGATATTATCAAGGAACGTCATGGTAAACTCAAAAAAGTATTATCCTCCAAAAAGATAGCTCTTCTTTATAAAGCAGAAGTTGATTTCCAAAGAAAAGTATTACAGGAGCTAAACGATAAAAAAGGAGTGAAAGAGCCAGGGAAGTAGATAGAGAAAGAGGTGTTGAAAATATTAAATAGTATTTGCTTCTTTTATTCCAGCTTTAACTTTTTGAGAAGATTGTTTTTATAAGTAATCCCAATTGGGAAATTGATGATTTTTCCTTCCACCTGTAGTATCATTTCGGTCCGGGTAATGGCATGAATACATCCCAACGACGTAATATAAGATTTATGAATCCTTAGAAAATAATTGGCTGGCAGAAGAGCCTCCAGTTCATGCATCGATTTATAAATCGTAAGTCTCCCGGTCCGGGTCACCAAAGTCACATAATTCCCAGCGGCTTCGACATAATAAATATCTGAGAAATTCACCTTTACCTTTTTTCCACTGGTGTCAGCAAAGAAAAAATCCATCTCCTCAAGGCCTGCCATGGAAACTTTTCCATAATCCAGAATACGTTTGAGGGCAGCTTCAAACTCCTGGTAAGAGGCGGATGCAAGGACCTGCTCCCCTTCCTCCATAAGATAACCGGCAGAAACAGGAAAGAGTGTCCTGGAAATAAAAAGAACATAAGGCAACGCCCCGCTTAAATTCTCTTTTAATTTTTTCACAAATTCATTGCCTGAAAGCCCTTTCATCTCTCTCCCCAGCAGGAGCATATCAATCCTGTCAGTATGGTAATTCGCCAATGCCTTAAACGGATCAGCATATACCTTTAGGAGGGTTAGAAAAGGAGATTTCTCTATATAGCTACTGAACAATGCAACAACCTCCGGTTGATCATCCACAAGAATGCAGGTAAACATGCAATATTAGTTTCTGTGTTTTTCTTTGAAGAATACGCTGCAAGTTTACAAAAATAAAAAAGTGGCTCACCCATTCATTTATAGAATATCCTATATATTATGTGTAATTGAATATAGAGACAGTGAATTTGAAATTTACCGATGTGAAATGGTCTTTCGTTTTGTCAGAAAAACAAACAAACTCGTCTTGAATTAACATATCTGCAAGATTATTTTTTATTTCTTCCTATCTTCGCCCGTGCTCCAATACATTCGCGGAATTTTCGTAAACACCTTTCTTCAGGCGGAAGCCGAATCTGTTTCTTTTTCCCGGGCGAATGAAGGGAAAATAAACGGGAAAATTATTTTCATCTGTATCTATGTTGCCTTTGGCCTGACGCTCATCCATTATTTCATGGATGTGTCTTTCACGGTCGATTTCTTAAAAAGCATCCATGCAACAGGATTTGCTTCCCGTTTCGAATCACGGATGGCTGCTTCACAGCTCTGGCGACTCGCCTGGTGGGCCATTTTAATCATTAATATATATGCGGTAATCCAAATGCTGATCATCAGATTCGGATTTAAACAAAGCCTGAGCGATTACGGGCTGCGATTTAACGGGGCTTTTAAAGATATCCAGCTCTATTTCGTGATGCTCTGCATCATGATTCCGTTGGTCCTCTATTGTTCTACAACCAAAAGCTTCCAGTCGCGCTACCCCTTTTACGACCTCAAACCCGGGGAAAAGCCATTTCCCGATTTCATGATCTGGGAGCTTCTCTATTTTCTTCAGTTTTTTGCCCTGGAATTCTTCTTCCGGGGTTTTGTATTACATGGCCTTAAAAACCGTTTTGGGTTTTATTCTGTTTTTATCATGACCATCCCCTACTGCATGATCCATTTCGGGAAGCCACTCCCGGAGACCCTTGCGGCTATTATTGCCGGTATTGTTCTGGGGGTGCTGAGCCTTAAGAGCCGCTCTATCTGGCTAGGAGTATTGATTCATTATAGCGTTGCTATAACCATGGATCTGTGTGCCCTGTATTGGAAATCCAAAGGGTAGTGTTCTGTTTGGCTAAATCTGCCACTTTGTCACAATTATTCAACTGGCACATGCTTTGACTATTGCCGGAACTTCGTATAAACCAATAAAATACAGATCCTATGGCCACCGGTAAAATTAATGTCCAAACAGAGAACATCTTCCCGATTATCAAGAAATTCCTTTATTCTGATCACGAAATATTCCTGCGTGAGTTGGTTTCCAATGCAGTAGATGCAACCCAGAAAATCAAGGTGCTCTCTTCACTTGGAGAATTTAAAGGAGAGCTGGGCGATTTGAAGATTGAAGTAAAGCTGGATAAAGATAAAAAGACCCTGACCATCAGCGACCATGGTATTGGCATGACCTCCGATGAAGTTGAAAAATATATCACCCAGGTAGCGTTTTCAGGGGCTGAAGAGTTTGTAAAGCAATACAAGGACAAGACCGATGCCGTGAATAATATTATCGGGCACTTCGGATTGGGTTTTTTCTCTGCCTTCATGGTTTCGGCCAAGGTGGAAGTCATTACCCATAGCTTCAAGGATGGATCAGAAGCGGTGAGATGGGAATGCGATGGTAGTCCGGATTATACCATTTCCTCCAGCGACAAGAAGGATCGGGGCACAGATATCGTCCTGCACATCGCAGAAGACTCCCTTGAATTCCTGGAAAAGGAACGGATCACTCATATCCTCAACAAATACTGTAAATTTCTTCCAGTTGAAATCAAATTCGGGGAACAGGAACATACAGAAAAGGATGAGGCTGGTAAAGAAACAAAGGTAATTACCGATAATATCATCAATAACCCTCGTCCGGCCTGGACACACAAGCCTACCGAGCTAAAGGATGAAGATTATAAATCCTTCTACCATGAGTTATACCCGGCAACTTTTGAAGATCCCTTGTTCTGGATCCACCTGAACGTAGATTACCCATTCAATCTTACGGGGGTGCTTTACTTCCCACGCTTAAAAAATAATTTTGAGATTCAGAAAGACCGGATTCAGCTTTACTGCAACCAGGTTTTTGTTACGAATACCGTCGGCGAGATTGTGCCTGATTTCCTCTCTCTTCTTCAGGGTGTTATCGACTCCCCCGATATCCCATTGAATGTTTCCCGTTCCTATCTGCAAAGCGATTCGAATGTAAAAAAGATCAGTGCACATATTACCAAGAAGGTGGCTGACAAGCTCGAGGAGCTCTACAAAAAAGATCGTACAGATTTCGAACAGAAATGGGAAGATATCCGTGTGTTTGTTCAGTATGGTATGCTTAGTGAAGAAAAATTCTTCGAGAAAGCAAAGAATTTTGCTCTGTTTAAGAACACAGAGGGTAAGTGCTTCACCTTCGATGAATACGAAAACCACATCAAACCCCTCCAGACAGATAAGGATAAAAAGCTTGTATACCTTTATACAAATCACCCCACCGATCAGCACCCTTATGTAGAAGCAGCCAAAGCCAGAGGTTATGATGTTTTGGTGATGGACAGTCCGATAGACGTACACTACGTGAACTTTCTCGAATCCAAACTTAAAGACAGCACTTTCGTTAGGGTTGACTCCGATACCGCAGAGCGTTTAATCAAGAAGGATGACGGGATGCCTTCCAAACTGAGTGAGGAAGAACAAAAAAGCCTTCAGGGCTTAGTGGAAGAAATCATGCCTAAGGATAAGTTCAAAGTTGAATTTGAAGCCTTGAGTGAAACCGACCAGCCCATTGTGATTACCCGCCCCGAGTTCATGCGTCGGATGAAGGACATGAGTGCTATGGGTGGAGGAAATAATTTCTACGGAACACTTCCTGATATGCATAACCTGGTGGTAAATACAAACCATCCTTTGATTGCAAAGATTGTTGAAGAAAAAGATGCTTCCAGAAAAAAACAACTCTTGCGTCAGGCCTCCGATCTAGCCATGTTAAGTCAAGGTTTACTGAAAGGCGAAAGCCTTTCCACCTTCATCAAACGGAGCGTTGAGCTGATTGGCTAGATATCCGTTTCCCGTTTCTGCATTATTTTTGATCTGATTCTTTCACTTATTCATTTCTTATATGTAATTTCGTATGTGATATAAAAATGGACCCTAATCGAAAATGAGGTGAAATTTGTTATACACTTAACATTGTCTTAAGTTTTTAGTGATGGCGGCCCGATAATTTTGAAACCGGAATGGAAACAATTAGCCGGCAAAAGTTTCTGAAATATCTAGGCTTCTCAGGGGCTGCATTTCTTGTCCCGCCACTTTCCTCCTCCTTCACCTCCTTTCCTAAGCCCTCACCGCCTGCAAATGACGGGACACTCTATGTGGCCCACATGACAGACATTCACGTCCAAAGTGGAAGAGCAGCAGAAGACGGGTTCGCCTCTACCCTGCAGACTATCAATGGATACAAAGAGAAACCCGACTTTATCCTCAACGGCGGAGACTCTATCATGAATTCCGCCTTAAACCTGAGCAGGGAGAAAGTCAAAAAACAATGGGACCTTTTTCATGATATCCTTAAAAACAACAATTCACTTCCTATCCATCATTGCCTGGGCAACCACGATCTCTATGGCTGGACTTCTCCCGACCGCGCGCATGAAGAAGCAAAGCAATGGGCTTTGGACGAATATAAACTCTCCCGTTCTTATTATGCATTTGAAAAAGGAAACTGGAAATTCATCGTATTAGATAGCATCCATGGCCGGGATACAATCCCCGGCTACTTTGGCAAACTGGATGAAGTACAAAGGGAATGGCTGGAACAAGAACTAGCATCCACTCCAAACACCTTCTTTATTTGTATAGTCACCCATATCCCAATCCTTGCAATCTGTACCCTGTTCGACCACAGCAGCAAAAACAGTGAGCATTGGAGTATCCCCAACAATACTCTTCATGCCGATGCAAAGGAGCTGACCACCCTCTTCCATAAATACCCGAACATCAAAGCCTGTCTGAGTGGTCATATTCATATGATAGACCATGTAAATTATTTGGGAATTGATTATTTTTGTAACGGAGCCGTCAGTGGTTCCTGGTGGAAAGGCGATTTTCATGAATTCCCTCCCTCCTTCTCCATGATGAGGTTCTCAGATACCGGTCGTGTGGAAAGAGAAATTATCTACTATGACTGGCAGAGAACCAGTTGAATTCCTATGTTTGCCAGATAAACTATGAGCAGGATCCCGAACCCTGTCTCCTAATAATAAACCAAA
>Ga0206996_1095_pt1 | contig 22901 bp, 18 predicted proteins | sample Alteio_BWMinCont_2_FD_153467 | JGI IMG/M metagenome (GOLD analysis project Ga0206996, IMG submission 153467) | Enriched cells from forest soil in Barre Woods Harvard Forest LTER site, Petersham, Massachusetts, United States -... | ecosystem: Environmental > Terrestrial > Soil > Temperate forest >...
TCGACGTACTGACCCCTGGTTATGATATTATTGCCCGCTTTCAGGGAGGACCCAATGCAGGACATACGCTTGAATTCAATGGCATCAAGCATGTTTTAAATACAATTCCTTCTGGAATTTTCCATCCTACGGCAATCAATATTATAGGGAATGGGGTAGTTATTGATCCGGTTACTTTCAAGAAAGAAATAGATGCATTGGTGAAGATGGGGGTAGACGTAAAATCGAAACTCCGTATTGCAACACGAGCACATCTTATTCTCCCCACTCACCGTCTTTTGGATGCGGCTTCAGAAGCGCATAAAGGGAAAGAAAAAATAGGATCTACTTTAAAAGGCATCGGTCCTACCTATATGGACAAAACAGGGAGGAACGGACTGAGAATTGGTGAAATAAAAAACCCCAACTTCAAAGCTAAATACGATCATCTGGTCGCAAAACATAAAGAAATTCTGTCGGCATACAATTTTGAATACAATCTGGATGAGCTTGAACCGGCATTCTTTGAAGGCATCGCCCTTCTAAATACCCTGGAAACAATAAATTGTGAGCAGTATATCAATACCGCTCTGTTAGAAGGCAGAAAAATGCTTGCTGAAGGAGCCCAAGGCTCCCTTTTGGATATCGATTTTGGCTCCTACCCTTTCGTCACCTCCTCTAGTACTATTTGTGCCGGAGCTTGTACAGGGTTGGGTCTTGCGCCTGGAAGGATAGGTAAAGTATTTGGAATCTTCAAAGCTTATTGTACTCGGGTTGGAAGCGGACCTTTTCCAACAGAGCTTCATGATAACACCGGGGAGCGTATCCGGAAGAGCGGTAATGAGTTCGGATCTGTAACGAAACGTCCACGCCGGACTGGCTGGCTTGATATTCCTGCATTGAAATTTGCGATTATGATTAACGGAGTTACTGAGCTTATCATGATGAAAGCGGATGTCCTCAGTGAGTTTGAGCAGATTATGGTTTGTACGCATTATATGCATAAAGGAGAAAAAATAGATTACCTCCCTTACGATATCTCTCCTGAATTCGTTACTCCGGTCTATACAGAACTTAAAGGATGGAAGAAAGATCTCACAGGATTGCACAAACCAGAAGATATGCCAGAGGAGCTCTGTCATTATATCCGCTTTATTGAAGATAAAACGGGGGTTCCTATCCGGATTGTATCTGTAGGACCTGACCGCAAGCAAACACTGCTCCGGGATAAAGTTACGGCCTGATCCTTGCTACCCCCGTCGAATGATTAGTGGACCCCGAAGTTTCAATTTCAAATCTTGGCTATGCCTGGGATTAATCCTGACGTTGAGTATCGTTTCATTAAGTGCTCAGGTTCAGAAGGACCGGAAAAAACTTAAATTTTCTGCTGATGTAATTGAAGGCAGCAAACCCATAGGTGGAAAAGAAACCCGTCGTTTGTTAGGAAATGTTGTCTTTACCCAGGATAGCGTAATCATGTATTGCGACAGCGCCCATCTTTTTTCTGACAACTCATTAGATGCCTTCTCCAGAGTTCACATTCAACAGGGAGATTCCCTGAACCTATACGGAGATCTTCTCAAATATGACGGGAATAAACGATTTGCAAAGCTTGAAAAGAACATCCGGTTAATTGATAAAGGGATGTTACTGACCACCGAGCACATGACTTATGACGTCTCTAAAAAAACAGCCACTTATATAGAGGGAGGCATAATCCACTCCGAAGACAATGTCTTAACTAGCGAAACCGGTTACTATTATGCATCCGGACGAAAGCTTGCTTTCAAACGTAAGGTAGTTCTGACAAACCCCAAATACACAGTCAACTCAGACACCCTTCATTACAGCACTTCTTCAAAAATAGCTTGGTTTTTCGGTCCTACCTGGATAAGAAGCAAGGCCAACTCCATATATTGCGAAAATGGATTTTATGACACGTTCCACGATTTTGCTCAGTTTAAGCAGCATGCTTTTATTAATGCTTCCAAACAAACATTGAGGGGTGACAGTATTTTCTATGACCGGAAAACCGGTTTCGGGAAAGCTTTAGGAAATGTGACTATCACCGATACAAGCCAACATGTGGTGGTGACAGGAGATTATTCTACTCATAGTGAGCTAACAAACATATCGTATGTAACCGGTCATGCTCTTCTCATGCAAATCAGTAAAACAGATACTTTGTTTCTGCATGCCGAGTCGTTAAAAGCAACCGCAGTGACTGATTCGGTGGCCCTTGCAAAGCTGAAGGAAAGTCGGCTGACCAGAGGAGAAAAACAAGAGTTGAGCAGAGACAGCTTTCCAATGATCAGGACCATGTATGCCTATCACAAAGTGAAATTTTACCAACCCCAACTTCAGGGGAGATGTGATTCTCTTAAATATGCTTATAATGACTCAACGATGTACCTTTATCTCCAGCCGATTCTCTGGTCAAAAGAAAATCAGATGACTGGAGAGCGGATTGAAATAAAAAGCGGGGAACGGTGTTCTGCAGGTATTGAAAATGTATTCTTCCTCTTTTATTATTTCCAAAGAAGATAGCGCACGTTTCAACCAGGTAAAAGGAAAAAACCTGACGGGTTACTTTAAAGACAACAAATTGAGGAAAGTATATGTCGAAGGAAATGGGCAAACCATTTACTATGCAAAGGAGAAAAACAAGCGGACCGGTGTTAATAAAGCCGACTGCAGCGATCTTCTGATCTACCTCAAAGATAACCAGGTTGAAAGTATCACACTGCTTAACAAACCCGACGGAACCATGTATCCTCCTCTGGAACTCGACCCCAAAGAACTTCGTTTAAAGGATTTCAAAGATTTGAGTCGGTACCGTCCTAACGGAGTTAATGATCTATTTATCTGGTAGCCGAAAGAATTTTAGAAAAAAACCTACCACCATTCTTTTTCGTCCCTCCAACTCAGTATTCTTGCATACGAATGCTAAATTTTATCTCCTAAATTTTTCCAGGGGGAAGGCTAAACTTATCCTCATACCCTTGAAATCATTATCTGACGCCTTAATATATATATGAACATTCATTATATGATCTCATAAATGAAATATTGTATGCTTGTAATTCAAAATCTTTCCTATATTTGCCTCATAGTTCCAACATCATAACCAAACCATTTACTCACACACAGTCACGCCTTGCGTGACAATTAACGCTATTTCTAATGAAGAAGAAAGCCAAAACACCTGTAAAATCAGGAAAGACAGTCGACCCACGCGTTGTTGCAATCGGAGAAAAACTTAAGAAACTTCGCATCAAAAAGGGGTATCCTGCGTATGATTACTTTGCTTTTGAGCATGACATTTCCCGCGTTCTCTACTGGAGAATGGAAAAAGGAACCAACTTCACGATCGGTTCTTTCCTAAAAAGTTCTAAGAGCTCATGACATGAGTATGAAGGAGTTTTTCAAAGACATTCGCTAACCTTCCAGGGGTTCCCCGAGAAGTCAAATATTTGCAGTTCGGAAAGGAGCATTTAAGTTAATGCTCCTTTCCCTGCTTTTTAGAAGTCTGTGATCTGTATTATGGAGTCTTATTCAGGCTTTTAATAGCCGTGCATGCCAGCTCTGAGAAAGAGGCACGCGCCAGGATTGCTCAAGATCGGCTTTAGTGTTGACCAGATTATTAAAGACAATCGTTTCTTTACTTACTTTCCCTTCTTTCAGATGCTTTTCAAAAGCAGAAAGCGAGGCTGACTTCAGTATCCCTTCCTCTTCCCAGGCCACCACTGTTCTATCGAGCAGTGTAATCCCGAGTTCATTCTCTAAAGTCTGAATAAACCGAAATGATTTGTCAATTCCACATCCGCTGGCCGAAGCTGCAGCTTCATCAACCGCTATGATTACAAATCTGTTATAAAGAACTTCGGCTGTTGCACGCATTTTAAATCCGTGGGATGACCAGTCGTCTATAAATGCAGTAGCCAGTATATTGATTTGGGCTATCGAAGAAGGATCCAGCTCTTTATTTGCCTGATAAACCCATATCCGGGAATCAGGAGCCATTTCTGAGAGTTTCATATTGCAAAGATAGAAAGAAATAGGCGTTTATCTGGAAGTATAACCCATTTATGTAAAGGAAGAAATGTATTCGGAGTTTAAACTGTGAAAAGCACCTGGAGCATTCAAAGCTCGTTTGCTTGTGCAATCAGCTCTGCTATATCCATAACCTTCGTCTGCTGTTCCTTGTTGAAATGCTTAACACCGTCTGTCATCATGGTCATACAAAACGGGCAGCCTGTTGCTATGATTTCAGGATTTAGGGCAAGTGCTTCTTCCGATCGCTCGATATTGACTTCTTTATTTCCCTTCTCCGCATCCTTGAACATTTGCGCCCCCCCTGCTCCACAACAGAAACCTTTAGAACGGCTTCTTTTCATTTCCGCAAGTTCTGCATCCAATTTTTGAATGATCTCTCTTGGTGCTTCATAAACATCATTACCCCGACCCAGATAGCAAGGATCGTGAAAGGTTATTTTCTTTCCTTTAAATGCCCCACCGGTAACTTTGAGCATGCCTGAATCTAGCAATTGCTGGACCAGCTGGGTGTGGTGAATAACTTCGTATTCCCCTCCCAGAGCGGGGTACTCGTTCTTAATCGTATTGAAACAATGAGGGCATCCAGTGACTATCTTTTTCACGGAGTAGGCATTCATGACCGTGATAGCATTCATAGCCTGCATCTGAAATAGAAATTCATTTCCAGCACGCTTGGCTGGATCTCCGGTGCATGTTTCCTCCGTCCCCAGCACTGCGAATTTCATACCCACATGATTTAAGATGCGGACAATGGCCTTAGTAATCTTTTTTGAGCGGTCATCAAAGCTCCCGGAACATCCAACCCAGAACAAAATTTCGGGAGCTTCGCCCTTACTCTGGTAATCAGCCATTGTTCTTATATTCAAGGGCTCTTGTGTGTTCATTTGCTGGCTCATTTCTTAAAGCGATTAAGATTTACTCTTCAAAAACCTGAATATTCGCATTCTTTTCAACCAGGTCGGTAAACTTTCCGGTAAACCGCGTTGCTCTGACCATATGGTTATCTATCCAATGGTAGTTTCCTCCACGAGGTTTCCCCATGAGCAGTCCATGATACTTAAATCCATTTTTAACCAGCCATTTCTCAGTAACTTCTCTATGGGCCTCAGTCCGGGAGGTGAAAAAAGTAATCACATGTCCCTGTTCATACCACTGATTCACTTTCTCCAGCGCATCCGGATAAACGGCTGCATCCACCATCCTTTCAGGCTCTTCATTTGGAATATCGTCACCTACGGTGCCATCAATATCAATCAGAAAGTTTTTGACATCAGCCGGCAATACCGGGCTTATTTTTTTTCCATTTTCTTCTTTCTCTACAAGTTTACTTTTTGATTCCATGGTAATATTTTGATTTTGTATTCAATCGGGTGTGGAACATTAGTTCTCATTTGCCCAGTTCAGGCGGTCTGCAGGTGAAAACTGCCAGGGAGCACCATTGTTCTCGATATTTGTAAACATAAGATTCAGCCCAGTAGGAGCGGCACTTTGTTCCATGACCAGATACCGCCTCAGATCAATAATTATACTGAGTGGGTCAATATTCACAGGACATTCCTGCACACATGCATTACAAGAAGTACAGGCCCATAGTTCCTCTGCAGAAATATAATCACCTGACAAAGATTTGCCATCGTCTTTAAATGTCCCATTCTGGTCTATGTTCTTTCCATACTCTGTAAGCCGGTCGCGGGTATCCATCATTATCTTCCGGGGCGACAAGAGCTTTCCGGTCTGATTGGCAGGGCAGGATGAAGTACATCTCCCACATTCTGTACAGGTGTAAGCGTCCAACAATTGTTTCCAGTTGAGATCAGACACATCCTTCGCCCCAAAACGATGAAGCTTATCAGGATCTGTTGGAGGAGGAACGAAGGAAGGATCAAGCATTGCTTTGACCTCTGTTGTTACTGAAGCCAAGTTAGAAAACTGTCCTTTGGGATTAAGATTAGAATAAAACACATTAGGGAACGCCAGAAGGATATGGAAGTGTTTGGAAACAACCAGATAATTAAGGAAGAACAGAATACCAATCATATGAAACCACCAGCAGGTTCTCTCCAGTCCGATCAGTCCTGCTTCACTCATCCCTGATAACAATGGGACCAGATGGGAGCTGATTGGAAAAGTTCCTGCTTTTAGGTAGTGACTTATACCCCGGGCCTGCAGTGTCTGATCTGCAGCATTCATTAGAAAAAGCGCAGTCATCAACAGAATTTCGGTGCAGAGAATAATATTAGCATCTGTCCTGGGCCATCCATCCAGGTCCTTACTAATGAACCGTTTCAGCCTGATTATATTTCTTCTGATCAGGAATAGGATACAACCTATGGTGACCAAAAAAGCTAGCACTTCAAAAAAGGAGATCAGAAAATTGTAGAAGGGTCCGAGAAATGACAAGAAACGATGTGTCCCGAAGGAACCATCCACAAGCATCTCCACTACCTCTATATTGATTAGGACGAACCCAACGTAAACAAACAAATGCAGGATAGCAGGAATCGGCCTGGTGAGCATTTTGCTTTGACCCAGAGCAACCATACACATCGTCCTCCACCTTTCTCCCGTCTTATCATTTCGATTCAGGTCTTTGCCAAGCAGTATATTTCGTCTGACTTTACGGACGTTAACCGTAAAAAGCCCAGCGGCCCCAAGAAGTACTGCAATAAATAGTATATTCTGAATTCCCATTGACCAGGTTAAGAGTAATACCTACTACTGTTTAGCAGGACTTGTTGTTGATTTTTTCTTTTTATCCTTTCTTCCAAAAACCGAAATATGAACGTATCGGCTTGGGTGTTCGTTCAAGTCTATGATAAGTTTGTCAAGATCAGCGGAAGCAGAATCCAGGTGATTGTACAGGCGCTTGTCGTTGACGAGCAATCCAAGTGATCCTTCACCCTTGTTAATTTTATCCAAAACAGATGATGCGTGAGCCAATGCGGCATCGGCATTATTGACAGCGGAAGTGATCCTTGCCTTTGCAAGGCTATCAGTCACATCATTCAGGTTCCGGATTATTTTTCCAAGTCTGTCGGAGTTCTCAGACAATACCGTACTGATATGATCAATGTTTACGAATATACTATGAATCCTGAATTTTTCAGAAATAACCAACGTATCCAGACGCAAAGCCGTTTTTTCAAGGGAGGCAATAGCCACAGTGATATGCTGAAAGCTCTTACTTAGGTTCGTTCTGGCATCCTTATCGAGGATGACCTGTACAATCTCCATTACTGAATCCATCGAATTCAGCAATTCTTTGGCCTTCGTCTGAAGGGGGGCCAGGGTGCGTGTCACACCTTCCTTTATTCCCTCTTCCCGGTCACCTTGTAAGGTGTCGTTGTCGAGCATATATCTGCCAGGATGGTTTGAATCCAGGGCAAGAGAATCACTCATTACGATAGCTACTGCCTTCGTGCCCAGCAAGTCGAGGCTTACGATTTTGGCTCTTGCTTTATTCGAAATCCGAAGGTCACTCTCTGTAATGAGCATTTCGACTATTATACGCCCAGAATGATCTGGTTTCAGGTTGATATCTTTTACCTGACCAACTTTATAACCATTGATTTGAACCGGATTTGTTACGACCAAACCATCAATTCCGTGATAAACCGCATAAATCTTATAAGTACGGGAGAACAGGTTTCGCCCCTTTAGGATATTCAGGCCATAAATAAAAATAGCAATGGAAAGAAGGACAACAATTCCGGTTCTTACTTCTTTGGTAGTCTTAAAAGCCACGTTTCAGGAGTTAATGAGGGTCAAATTTAACGTTTATAATCAGATACGAAACAGCAGATTTATTTATTGAGGTAACCTCCTCTTGCTGGTCACTTCACCCTCTTCCCGTAACGGAAGGAAGCCACAAAAGCATCTTTGAAACCCTTCTTTCGAAGTTCGGTCTGCAAATGAGCTGCATCACTTGTTTTGTTAAAGGTCCCGGCAGTATATTTAAACCGGCCCCCTTCTGAATACTTCTCTACGTTTTCAATTCCTTCAAATTTTTTATCTGCTGTTTCCATCTCTTTTTCTGAAGAAAAGAACAAAACTTTATAAACCAGGTCTCCCTCTCCCGGGAGAGAATCCTTTTTGCCGGTGTTGGGAGCAGGATAAGCATGACTGTCATACTTATCATCGGGTGTGGAATCCTTTACTTGTTTTTCGGGATTGACGGTCTTTTCGGGAACATTACCCAGCTCTTTCACAGGTACATCGGTCTTCGTTTCTTCCGAATCTTTCTCCTGCACGTACGGAACCGCCTTTTCAAATTCATCGTTGTACTTTAGACTCAGTCCTTCCACTTCATTCTTGTACATACGGAACGCCCGAAAGATGGAGGAGGCCATATAGTTCTGCCCTTTTTCCGAACCGAGAAATTTCTCTTCTTTGTGGTTCGTCAGGAAACCGATTTCAGTTAAGAGACTTGGCATTGCTGTTCTCCAGAGTACCAGAAAACCAGCCTGCTGAACCCCTTTATCGTTTCTTCCGGCTTTTTGCTTATAACATTCCTGAATTTTCGTAGCCAGACTCAAACTCTGAGTTTGGAAAATGTTCTGGTAGAAAGTGAAAATAATATTGGCTTCATCAGAATTCGGGTCGAACCCATCATACTTCTTCTTGTAGTCATCCTCCAGTAATATGCTTTGATTTTCACGTTTAGCAACGGCCAGATTTCCTGCATTCTTATTCACTCCCATTATGTAGGTTTCCGAACCATGAGCCTCCTCATTGCAAATATCCTTATGTGTTTTCTTATCATACACACATGCGGAGTTGCAATGGACACAAATAAACAAATCGGCATTATTCCTGTTCGCAATGGCTGCCCGTTCATTAAGTTCCACGAAGACATCCGTCTTTCTCGTGAAAATCACTTTGACATCTTTAAAATTATCTTCTATGAATTTGCCGAGCTTCAGTGCAACAGCCAGGGCAATATCTTTCTCTTTATACAAAGCTCCATGGCAGCCTGGATCCTTTCCTCCATGACCCGCATCAATGATAACCGTTTTAACTTTTAGAGAAGATGGCTTAATTTTTGGTATTGAGCCAGCCGATAAAAGGAAAACCGAGAGTAAAACAGGTAGTAGAAATGTGTTTTTCACGGGGAGCTGTTCGATTAATTAAACGTAAAATGCCGGATTTTATTTAGTTTTGAGGCGAAATCTATATGTTTTGTTAACAAAAATATCATCATTAGAGCAGGTTTGAGAGCCATCTACCGATTTTTTTTCATCTTATCGCTGTTCATAACTGCATCTCAGGCGGTTGGAAGCTCTTTGACCTACCCCCCCGAAGTTCCAACTAACCATAATCTACCCTCTTTTCGAACCCTCATCCACCCAAATAATTTACCTAACATCCTCAAAGATACGACAATAGACGAGAATGCGATCAAAGCCAAGGTGCATTATACGGCCAAAGATTCCATACGCCTGGATTTGGCATCACAAAAAGTGTACCTCTATGGGGAAGCAGTGGTAGAGTATGAAAAAACAACCATGAAGGCTGCTTATCTGGAGGTTGACTTCAAAACGCATGTGGTTCTGGCAGAAGGCCGAATGGACAGCACCCGGATGCTGATCGGGAAACCGGTAGTTAAGGATGGAGATAAATCTTTTACCGCCATGAAAATGAAATATAATTATCTGACTAAAAAAGGTAAGATATATGAAATTACAACCCAGGAGGGGGACGGAAAAATCCTGGGCGAGGCCGTTAAGAAAGACTCTACTGACACCTATTATATTGAAGATGGACGTTATTCTACCTGTATACTCGACGATCCTCATTTTGCGATTCATGCATTAAAACTGAAGGTCATTGCAAACGATAAGATCGTGACCGGACCCGCCCAACTACAGGTCATGGGTATCAACACCCCTTTAGCGGTCCCTTTCGGCTTGTTTCCGAATAAGAAAGGCCGGGCCTCCGGAATCATTATTCCTACCTATGGTGAATCGCAGAATCAAGGTTTTTTTCTTCAGAATGGGGGGTACTATTTCGGCATCAGCGATCAGGTTGACCTTGCACTAAAAGGAGATATTTACTCCCACGGAAGCTATGGGCTCAAAGCTTCAAGTGGATACAAAGTCAGATACCAATACTATGGAAATATCGATGTTGCTTATGCCAAAAACATTATCGAGAACACTACCTCCTATAACGTTTCTCAGGATAATTATCGGATCAGCTGGACCCATACCCAGGACTCCAAAGCCAATCCTTCTTCCAATTTTAGCGCTAATGTGAATGCAGCTACCTCTAACTACAATAATTTAAATGCCACCAGACCTGCTGATTATCTGAGCAATACACTTCAATCAAATATTTCCTGGAGAAAAAGTTTCACCGGTACTCCTTTCAACCTCAGCGTGAATCTGAGACATAGCCAGAATAACATTAACAAAACTATCGATCTTTCGCTGCCAGACGTCGTGCTCTCTATGAACAGAATCACTCCTTTCAAAAGATCGGAAGATGTAGGTGATAAATGGTACCAGAAAATTGGAGTCAGTGCCACCATGGAAGGGAGAAACGATCTTCATACAATTGACTCAGCTCTGTTCAGAACAAACACCCTGACAAAGTTTCAGAATGGAATCCATACCTCTGTTCCGATAAGCCTGACCCTCCGCGCTCATCTCAAAAGCAAGAGCAGGATTGTGAATAGCCTTAATTTTTTCAGTCTTACCCCCAACCTCACCATCAACGACAATCTGTATTCTTCTGTCACGCGGGAACGCTACTTTCCAACTTCAAAAGACTCCGGTAAAGTTGTCATAGACACTGTACCTCATTTTAGAAACGCATTGGATTACACGGTTTCTGCGACCCTTGCAACAAAATTTTACGGGTTATACACCTATAAACATTCAATTATCAAAGCCATTCACCATGTCATGACTCCGACTGTTTCATTTGTATATAAACCCGACTTTGGTGAAACCCGGTATGGCTACTACCATACGGTTCAAACAACTGCTGCAGGAGCCTCTCAGAACTATTCCGTTTTTTCGAATGGCATCTTTGGAGGCCCCGTTGCCGGCTTACAGGAATCTATGGTGTTGGGTCTTAACAATAACCTCGAGGCTAAGCTCAGACCAAAATGCGATACTTGTACAGGAGATAGAAAAACAAGCCTGCTTGAAAATTTCAACATCAATAGTGCTTATAATTATGCCGCACCTCATTTTAAATGGTCTCCGCTTGCACTTACTGCGCAAAGCTCTTTTTTCAAGAAGAAAGTGAACCTTTCAGCCTCTTCTTCTTTTGATCCTTATTTAATGGGACCTAGCGGAACTGACATTGAGAAATATGAGGTAAATCACAACGAGCGCCTGGCCCGTCTTACGAATGCTAATCTTTCTATTGGTACCAGTCTTCATAGCAAAGATAAAAATGCGGGAAAGCCCAAAGTAAGCACTAAGGGAAGCCCGGAAGAACTGGAGCATATCAATAAAAACCCGGACCAGTACATCGATTTTAATATGAGGTGGTCCTTGTCCGTCAATTATATCCTGAATTATTCAAAGACCGGCACCGCCGATCTCACTTCTATTTCTCCCATTACTGATTTTCCTACTCGAGCTCTTCTTACGAATACGGTTACACAAACCTTGAAATTTAATGGAGATGTAAACCTTACCCCCAAATGGAAGATTGGATTTACCTCCGGGTATGACCTGGTAAAAAATGGCATCTCCTATACAAACATAACCGTTCACCGCGACCTGCACTGCTGGGAAATGCTTTTCAACTGGATTCCTTATGGGCCCAGGCAAAGTTACAGCGTCGACATCAAGGTAAAGTCTGCTGTGCTCCAGGACCTGAAACTGAGCCGGCGCAGGGAATGGTATGATTATACCAATTGATTGTCTGCCGATTTGTATCTTCGCAGGGTGTCTTCCAAATTGAATCTCATGAAATCCAGAATTTTCCATTTACTGTTTATAATCACCCCACTCCTTTCCTTTTCACAACAGAAAGATTCTGTGATAATAAAACAGCTGTTTAACGAAGCCCTCACACACGGAGAGAGTTATACGAATCTCGATTATCTGAGCAATAAGATAGGGGGACGTCTTGCTGGTTCACCTCAAGCCGCGAAGGCGATTGAATATTGTTCAAAGCTTTTAAAAACACTGAATCCCGATACTGTTTATCTCCAGGAATGTATGGTTCCCCATTGGGTAAGGGGAGAGAAAGAGCGGGCTAAGATCATAGGAAGCAAATCAACCGTGGAAGTGAAGATCTGTGCCCTTGGAGGATCTGTGGCTACTCCTCTAGCCGGGATCAAAGCGGAGGTTGTGGAGATCAAAAGTTTTAACGAGCTGAATGCTATTGGCAAAGCCGGTATTGAAGGCAAAATTGTATTTTTCAACAGAGCATTCGATCCAACCTGTATCTCTACCTTCGAGGCCTATGGAAAATGTGTTGATCAGCGCTGGGCAGGTCCTTCCATGGCAGCGCGGCTGGGTGCCGTGGCAACTGTATGTAGATCTATGACACCCGATATCACCGATTCCCCGCACACGGGCAGCATGGGCTATAATGACAGCTTCCCAAAGATCCCCTGTTGCGCCATCAGCACGAAGGATGCAGAACTTCTCAGTCATCAGCTGAAAACAGATCCTAAGCTTAAATTCTGGTATCGTCAGACCTGTAAACTATTACCGGAAGAAAAATCATTTAATGTAATTGCGGAAATCAGAGGAAGCCAGGCCCCTAATGAGATTATTACTTTTGGGGGGCATCTCGATTCCTGGGAAACAGGAGATGGAGCGAGTGATGATGGAACTGGAGTAGTTCAGTCTATTGAAGTTATCCGTCTCTTCAAAGCCTGCGGAATAAAACCCAAACGCACCATCAGGGCCGTTCTCTTCATGAATGAAGAAAATGGAACCCGGGGTGGAAAAAAATATGCCGCCGAAGCAAAAGAGAAAAACGAAACCCATATTCTTGCAATGGAAAGTGACCGGGGAGGTTTTTCTCCCAGGGGGTTTTCCACTGACATGCCGGAAAATAAAAAACAAAAGGTGCTCTCCTGGAAAAACCTCCTCCTCCCATATGGCATTTATGATTTCACAGAAACCGGAGGAGGATCTGATATTGAACCTCTCCGGAAGCTGATGAATGTTCCTTTGATGGAACTCATTCCTGACAGTCAGAGGTATTTTGATATTCACCATACCCCGCAAGACACGTTTTCAAGAGTCAGCAAGCGGGGAGCTTGAATTCGGAGGAGCGGCAATGGCCTCTATGATCTATCTGGTTAGTGAATATGGACTTTAATCAATTCCAAACAATCGATTAATTACGCACTATGAAACAAATAATCACTTCAAAAAACGCCCCCAATCCGATTGGGCCCTATAGCCATGCCGTGCTTTCAGGAAGCACCATTTATGTCTCCGGACAGGTAGGCAAGAAAGCAACAGGGGAAATGATGGTCCAGGATATTCGCACTGAAACTACCCAGGTAATGGAGAATATAGGAGCGATCCTCAACGAAGCCGGAATGAACTTTGCTCAGGTTGTGAAGACCACAATTTTCCTGAAAAATATGGACGACTTCAGTTCTGTCAATGAAGTTTATGGTTCTTATTTCAAAAAGGATTTTCCTGCCCGTGAAACGGTTCAGGTCTCTAAGCTTCCACTGGACGTAAACGTTGAAATTTCGGTTATTGCAGTGAAATAAATACTGTTTGTTGGTTGTTTAATCAATATCCCCCGATAGTTTATGTGTGGCATTACCGGTATTCAGGTGTTTTCTGACAAATCCAGGGATCAGCTTTCCAGAGTAACGGCTTCCATGAACCGTTTAAAAAAGAGAGGCCCTGATGATGAAGGACATTTTGAACATTCTTTAACTGCGCTCGGCCATCGAAGACTAAGCATCATCGATCTGAGCAAAGCAGGTGCCCAACCTTTCACCGACGCTAGTGGGAGATATACACTGGTACTCAATGGGGAATTTTTTAACTATAAGGAACATCGTGCGGCGCTGAAGGAAACAGGAGTACAGTTTAAATCGGAAAGCGATACAGAAGTTCTCCTTTACCTCTGGATCCAGGAAAAAGAAAAATGCCTGAATAAAATAAATGGATTTTTCGCTTTTGCGGTCTATGACAAAATGGATAGTAGTCTTTGCCTGGTCCGCGACAGGTACGGAGTCAAGCCCTTATTTTATTCTATTGATGAGGACAGGATAATCTTCGCCTCCGAAATGAAGGCTTTGCTCGAATACGGTGTAAATCGCGAAATTGACAAAACATCCCTTCAAACATATCTTCATCTCAACTATATCCCCGCACCTGATTCCATTTTTAAGGTTGTAAAAAAATTAGAACCCGGCTGCTACCTGAATATCCAATCAGGGAAATCAGAAATGAAGGTGTATTATACTATCAAGAATGAGGTTCAGACCCCTCCACCCTCATACCAGGAAGCAGTAGAGAAGGTCAGGGAGCTCGTTGATGACGCGGTAAAAATAAGGCTGATGGCAGATGTAAACCTTGGCTCCTTCCTGAGCGGAGGCGTAGATTCTTCTGTGATTGCCGGGGTTGCTTCCCGACATTCAAGTAACCTCAAGACTTTTTCAATAGGCTTTCCGGATGAGCCTTTTTTCGATGAAACAAAATATGCTGAACTTGTTGCAAGGAAGTTTAAGACTGACCATACTGCTTTCCAGGTTAGTAACGACGAACTTTTCGCTAATCTTCCTTCAATGCTCGATTATCTGGACGAGCCGTTTGCCGATTCTTCTGCACTCATTTTGTATATCCTCTGCAAACACACCTCTCATCAAGTCACCGCCACGTTGAGTGGTGATGGAGCAGACGAACTATTTACAGGGTATAACAAACATGCAGCTGAGTATAGAATCCGGCACAAAGGAGTTACCGAACATGCCGTCTTCGCAGGCAGAAGACTTTGGCAAAGTTTACCCAAATCAAGGAATTCATTTGTGGGAAATAAGATCAGGCAGCTTCATAAGTTTTCCCAAAACATGGAACTTTCACCTGCTGAACGTTATTGGAGGCTGGCCGGATTCACTGACGGCCAGGAAGGTTCAGACCTCCTGCTAAATCCAGGGCCGGATGAAGATTATCATCGTCGGAAAAATAAATTGACCGAATACCTTGGTAAAGATTTCAATGACTTATTGCTCTGTGATTTTCACCTGGTGCTGCAGAATGATATGCTCGTTAAAACAGATATGATGAGTATGGCCAACAGTCTGGAGCTAAGAACCCCTTTTCTGGACTATAGGCTCGTAAACTATGTGTTCTCACTGCCTTCAACTTTTAAAATAACAGGGCAGACAAGAAAAAGAATACTCAAAGATGCTTTTAAAGATATGCTGCCCCCGGAAACCTTAAGCCGTAGGAAGCAGGGATTTGAAATTCCATTACTTAAATTATTTAAAACAGACCAATTCAATACCATGTTTGAGAATCTACTGAGCGAAGATTTTTTAAGGGAGCAGGGAATATTCAATATAAATGAGGTGAATAGACTTAAGAAAAAACTTTTTTCTCCGAATCCGGAAGAAGCGGCGGCACGAATATGGGCTCTGGTTGTGTTCCAGCATTGGTGGAAAAAATATGGAAATGGTTAACTTAACCTGCTCTTTCAAGACCTCAACCTGAAATATATGCCTAAAGTTTTACGGATCATCAATCGTTTCAACTTAGGAGGCCCAACTTATAATGTAGCCTATCTCAGCCGGTACATGGCTCCTGAGTTTGAAACGCTGCTTGTTGGTGGTGAAAAAGATGAATCTGAAGACAGTTCAGGTCACATCCTCGACCAGTTGGGGCTCACCCCAATAATCATATCAGAAATGAGAAGAGAGGTTAGCCTGATAGACGATTACAGAGCCTATAAAAAAATAAAAAAACTCATCCGGGAATACAAACCTGATATTGTTCATACTCATGCCTCAAAAGCAGGGACACTGGGCAGGTTGGCAGCGTTTTCCTGTAAGGTCCCGGTCATAGTCCACACTTTTCACGGACATGTATTTCATTCCTATTTTGGAACTCTGAAAACCCTTTTGTACAAGCATATTGAACGCTATTTAGCAAGAAGGAGCACACGCATTGTTGCTATCAGTGAGATTCAGAAGGATGAACTTTCAAGGATATACAGAATATGTCCTTCAGATAAAATCGAGGTAATTCCTTTGGGGTTTGACCTCTCACGGTTCAGGGAGTCTTTGGAGGAAAAAAGAAAAGATTTCAGAAAAACATTTGCAATCCAGGATTCAGAACTTGTTATCATGATCATAGGTCGTCTTGTTCCCATCAAGAATCATAATCTTTTTCTGCAAGCAATTCTTTATGTGAAAAAGAGGAGCAAACGTAAAATCAGGGGAGTGATTGTAGGTGATGGGGAAGAGCGTGGACATATAGAACAATATGCAAGGAGTCTGGGGCTGTCTTTTTCCTCCAATACTTCAGTTGCAGGCAGTTCTGATCTGATTTTCACTTCCTGGATCCATAACGTCGACTGGGCTTTCGCCGGTGCAGATATTGTTGCTCTCAGCTCCTTTAATGAAGGTACGCCTGTAAGCCTTATTGAAGCACAGGCAGCCGGGAAGCCAATCATCTCCACCAATACCGGAGGAATTGAAAATGTCGTAATCCCTGCGGTAACCGCCAGTCTTATTGCTCCGGGAGATACCCCCGGCTATTGCGAAAAAATGCTTGAATTGGTGGAAAATGATACTCTTAGAGAAGAAATGAGCAAAAAGGGCTGGGAGCATGTTAGAAACACTTTTCATTATACACGTTTGGTCCAGGATATGAAAAATTTGTACCACCGCCTGCTCGCTTCTTAAGCATACTCATTCCGATAATTATTATACCTTTGTGGCTCATATCCAAGCAATAAGATTGTTTTATGAAAAAACTCATTATCATTCTTTTCGGAGCTGTTTTTGTGTCAGGATGCTCTTATTTTCGTCCTGATATCATGCTTAAAACCCCTAAAGATTATGTTTATACCAAGATTCAAGATACGGTTGCATACAGAGAGCTGAAAATCAGTCCTAATGATCTTATTGATTTCAGGCTTTTTTCAAATGACGGATTTAAGCTTATTGATCTTACTTCTACAACCGGTAATTCCATTATAGCACAATCAAACGCCTTACAATATGTAATTGAAAATGAGGGGACGGCTAAATTACCGGTACTGGGTCAGGTTCAGTTGGCTGGTATGACTATCCGTGAAGCGGAAGCCATGTTGGAAACAAGATATTCTCAATACTATGTAAAACCTTTCGTGCAGATTAAAGTGAGCAATAAGAGGTTCATCATTTTTCCGGGATCAGGTGCAATAGCCAAAGTTTTTCCTCTGGCCAACAACCACACTACCTTAATTGAAGCGATTGCATTAGCCGGCGGACTGCCGGAATATGCCAAAGCCTATAAAATAAAAATAATCCGGGGAGATCCGCAGAAACCAATCGTATATCTTATTGACTTGTCACACATTTCAGGTATTCCAGAAGCGAATATGGTGGTTCAACCCAATGATATTATCTATGTTGAAACCAGGATCAGACCAACGGTAGAATTCATTAAAGAACTCGAACCCTTTTTAGCCATTATCAACAGCTTTTTTCTTGGATATACCTTATACTTAACTGTCAAGCATTAAGCTGCAAAATCTATGCTCCAGGAAGATATTTCCACATCGGGCGATAACTTTGAACGATACCGGGAACGGATAACAAATTTCAGCAATGAATTTGAACCGGCTCTCTTCCTTTCCATTGCAGGCAAATCGATTCTCTGGTCAATCCTGTTTTTCAGTATCTCCCTATCCACCGCTTTTTTGTATTTGCGGTATACTCCTAAGGTATATGAGTCGAGCACCATCCTCCAGATCAACAACAGTAATAATGCCAATAAGGTACTGGATGCAAAAAACATTTATGAAGGAGATGCAGAAGATAAGCAGCTAGCGGGTGATATCGAACTGCTGAGATCCAGAGTTTTTCTGAAGAGGGTGCTTTCCACCCTGCCCCTTTCAGTCAGCTATTTTGAAGAGGGCACATTCCGTACCAATGAGCATTACAAAGGATCTCAGTACTCTGTAGAATCAAAATTAAAAACAGGAGATATCTGTGGAGTCCGGATTTTTATTACCCCAAAGAGCGGCACTTCTGGGGAAATCACCTATTCCTTGTCTGGGAAAACCCAGACCCGCATTTTCAGAACAGGCGAATGGATCACAGACCTTCCACAGGCAGAATTAAAAATCACACTCATCGATAAGGATTGGAAAGTAAGTGAAACAAAGAAAAAACGTTTTTATTTTGTTCTCAATAACCTGGAGAATCTTGCTGCGATGTATAACCCCAGGCTTAGTGTCACTTTATTGAATGACGCCGCCAAGACCGTTAAGATATTATTTAGGGACAATAACGCCATTAAGACCTCCGATATAGTCAATGCAATGACTTCAGAATTTATTGCATATGATGTCGAACGAAGGGGGGAAAGTGCTAAAAGTGTTCTTGAATTTATCGATAACCAACTTGAATCTGTTTACAACCGGCTTAAAAACTCTGAATCTACATTGGGGAATTTCAAGCGGGAATATAAGTTCAGTGAAAATAAAGAGCTTGCCAATGTTAATTTCGTCAGGCTGAACAATCTTGAAGACGACTACACTAAAACAGAGATGGAAGAAAATGTTCTTTCTGAAATTGAGAAAAAAGTAAAATCAGAAAACAAGCCGGATGTCACTTCATTACTTGCAATGCTATCAGGTTCAGAAAATATGGCTACGCTCAGTACGCAGGTCTCCGTATTATACAAGCTTGTAATCGACCGGGAAGAATCACTGTTTCAAAATAAAGTTGAAAATCAATCTATAAAATGGTATGACTATCAGATAGACCTTCAGAAAAGGATGCTGCTTGAAAGTATTGATGCAGTTAAGACAAAACTGAAGTCAAAGACTGAACAACTTGAAAAACTCACAAAACGTTATGAGGTCAAGTTTAATGATCCTGGTGCAGAAGTCGAGTATGGAAGGCTTCAGCATCTTTATGAAATCAATGAAAAATTCTATACCCTTTTATTGGAGAAAAAGACTGAGTATCAGATCTCCAAAGCAGGATTCATCTCTCATCACCTTATCCTTGAAGTGCCCATTACACCAACCGTTCCCGTATTTCCAAATCCCAACATTTCTTTTACTCTGGCCATTTTTGCAGCGGCCTTATTGAGCCTTCTGGTGGTATTAATCCGATATCTTCTCCATGATAAAATAAGTTCTTTAAACGAAATTACCAGACATACCAATGCAGGAATATCTATTCTCGGTATTATCCCCAAGTATAAAAAGGACATCCCAATCTCCCAGTTGCTGGTTGATAAAAACCCTAAATCACTTATCGCTGAAGCATTCCGGTCAGTAAGATCTAATATGCATTTTATTTCGGATGAAATTGGTCCCAAAGTGATGACTGTTACTTCCACAATATCCGGAGAAGGAAAAACATTTGTTGCCCTAAACCTTGCCGGAATTATCGCTTACTCAGGCAAAAAGGTAGTTATTCTTGACTTGGATATGCGAAAGCCAAAAATCCACCTGGGCCTGGAAGTGTCCAATCTTAAAGGGATGAGTACCATTCTGATCGGCAGGGACACTGTGGAAGAGTGTATCCAGCATAGTCAACTGGAAAACATGGATTTTATCACCTCAGGTCCAATTCCTCCAAATCCCTCTGAGCTGATGCTGAGCAAAAAAATGACAGAAATTATCGAATACCTCAAGACCAAGTATTCCATGATCATTATTGACAATCCCCCTGTTGGATTGGTTACAGACGGTATCGACCTTATGCGGAAAGCGGATTACCCGATCTACATTTTCAGGGCAGAATACTCGAAAAAATCTTTCATTCAAAACGTAGATCGTCTTCAGAATGAAAGTGGCATAAAGAAACTCAGTGTGGTTCTCAATGGCGTTGACATTGAAAAACGAGGATATGGGTATAACTACGGGTATGGCCATGGATATGGTTATGGATACGGTAGCAGCTATGGATATTATGATGAATCCAAACCTGGTAAACAAAAAAGCACTAAGAAAAGCTAAACACCTAGATGGAAATTATAAAAACCCCTATTGAAGGGTTGCTTATCATAAAGCCACGGATTTTCAATGATGGCCGGGGATACTTTTATGAATCCTGGAGTCGTGAAAAATTTGAAGCAGCAGGTATTCAGCTGGACTTCGTTCAGGACAACCAATCTCTTTCCCAAAAAGGAGTGCTCCGTGGCCTGCATTTCCAGAATCCTCCTTTTGCCCAGGCAAAGCTGGTGAGAGTGATTGCAGGTGCTGTTCTTGATATTGCAGTGGATATCCGGAAAGCCTCTCCAACCTATGGTCAGCATTATTCAATCGAGTTGAATGATGAAAATATGCTCCTGTTCCTGATTCCGACAGGGTTTGCTCATGGCTTTGTAACCTTGAAAGACCATACTATATTCAGTTACAAGTGCTCTGCCCCCTACAATAAGGCCAGCGAAGGATCTATTTTATGGAACGATAAAGACCTAGCAATCAACTGGAACACTGAGAATCCGGCTCTCTCCGATAAAGACCTGACAGGCAATACTTTCCGCGCCTTAGATAGCTTGTTTTAGAAGACTCAAATTCGTACCTTTGCAAGCTATTTCCAATATTAAATGAACAGTTATTTACTGGCGGTTTTTCTGGGTTATTTTCTCTCGGTTACTTGTTTTTCCCTCGTCCTTAATGGAGTTCTGCTCCGGTTTACAAGGACCCTCGGAATCAGGAACAGATCGGAGGGTATGATCCGTTGGAATAGTCAATACAAGCCTTCAGTCGGAGGAATTTGCTTTTACCTTCTCTTCCTGCTATCTGTGGCAAGTTATACCGTCTTTTTTCCTCAGAATCAGCTATTAATGAATCAGCGGTTGCTGGGTTTATTAGGAGCCTGCTCCCTGGCTTTTTTAATGGGACTTGCTGATGATGCTTACAATACCAAACCCTTACTCAAGCTTTCTGCCCAAATCTCCTGTGCGCTTGTACTCATCATCTCCGGGACATACATCACTGTCTTTAATGACAATATTGCGAATTATCTTTTTACAGTATTCTGGGTCGTTGGCATGATGAATTCGATAAATATGCTTGATAATATGGATGGGATAACCACTGTCATCTCCATCAACGTTCTTTCCTATGCCGTCCTCTTCGAATATCTCAGGGGAGATTGCATGAACATTTATTTCATGATAATGCTTGGAGTCCTGGCTGCACTATGCGGGTTCATGTACTATAACTGGAATCCTTCCCAACTCTTTATGGGAGATACGGGAAGCCAATTCCTTGGAGTATTCCTTGCAGCCGTTGGAATTAATTGTTTTTGGAATGCGCCAGATTTTGCGCATCATTACATTCATTCAAAACAGTTATTCGTTGCCATCCTTGCTTTTATTCTTCCTATTATAGATACCAGTATTGTCATCATAAACAGGGTTGCTAAAGGACGTTCTCCGTTTATCGGCGGAAAGGATCACACCACACACCATCTGGTTTATTTTGGATTCAGTGAAAGGAAAGTTGCTGTTGTATTTGCCCTTATCAGCTTCATTTCACTAGGCCTGACTTATGGCATTAATCTCTACTCGGAATCCTGGGGATATCTGCAGATCATTGGATTTTCATTGTATTTCTTGCTTCTTCTTTCCACCTTCTATTACATCACCCAAAAATACCAGAAGGCGCCATGAAGAAAACCTGGGAAAAAGTCAAAGCAATCCTGTTGCCATTCAAAAAGCATCTTGCCGCTTTTTGCAGTCTCATCTTTCTTGTTCTTGTAATCAAGTTATTTAACTACTCCGTAAGCGACCGTGTCAGTGATAATTCCTACAAAAATTATTTCAACTCCAGTTATAAAGTATTTGGAATCCCTCTTCCTAAAGAACTCGATTTTTGCGGAGAGCCGGTTCCAGTATCTGATTACACGATCCGGGAGAGCCTTGAGAAGGAGCTTCTCATCAATACTTACTGGCAATCCCAAACCCTGCTCTTTCTGAAACGGTGTAACCGGTGGTTTCCGGTCATAGAACCGATCCTGAAACGCCATGGTATCCCTCAAGACTTTGAATATATTGCTCTGATAGAAAGCGGTTTTACAAATGTTGTATCCCCGGCTGGGGCAACAGGGTTTTGGCAACTCATCGATCCTACCGCCAGAAATTATGGACTTGAAATAAGCGATGAGGTGGACGAACGATACAATGTAGAAAAGTCAACCGAAGCAGCCTGCCTCTTTTTCAAAGAAGCATTTGAAAAATATCACAACTGGACACTTGTTGCAGCCTCTTACAATCTTGGGATGGGGGGAATTGATAAACAAATTGAAAAGCAGAGAACCCATAATTATTATGATCTTTATCTCAATGAAGAAACAGCCAGATATGTTTTCAGAATATTAGCCATAAAGGACATTCTGAAAAGACCAAAGGCCTATGGTTTTGAACTCCGTATGCATGACCTTTATCCTCCTTTGCCGATACGGGCCGTCAGAGTCGATTCCTCCATTACCGACCTCGCTGATTTTGCTATCAAGCAAGGAACAACTTACAAAATATTGAAGCTACTCAATCCCTGGCTAAGAAAAAATTCCTTGTCAAACAATGACCGGAAAACCTATTCAATCAGTTTATTAACAAAAGGAACAAAAATTTATCCAGAAGAAGAGCCCAGCATAAATCCTGATCCTGTTCCAGACACCACCCGCTTTGTTACAACGGCAGAAATTACCCTCGATAGTCTTTCCCATGGCATTAAACATATCGTAC
>Ga0206996_1096_pt1 | contig 22739 bp, 26 predicted proteins | sample Alteio_BWMinCont_2_FD_153467 | JGI IMG/M metagenome (GOLD analysis project Ga0206996, IMG submission 153467) | Enriched cells from forest soil in Barre Woods Harvard Forest LTER site, Petersham, Massachusetts, United States -... | ecosystem: Environmental > Terrestrial > Soil > Temperate forest >...
GAGTAACATAAAAATAATTGCCTCCGAGACAGAAAAGATTACAAAAATGAAATTAAAAAATATCAGTTTGATACTTTCTAGGTACACGTTAGCTACGTGATACTTTCAAAGTGGCTCAAAAGTCGCACTCATTGTTCATATATTTATAAATAAAATCAGTAGATTAACGATAATTGCGGGGAAACCCAGGCTTTGGCACGGGTTTCTCCCCTTATATAGGTAAGAGGCACTGATGCTTTCTTATTTTGAGGAGTACAAAAATGAGTCGTATGAACCCACCCAAACCTGCCAGAGACGTTTTTAAAACCTGTCCCATATGTCGTAAGGCAAACTTTACTGAGGCCGCAGACGAACTTGTTTGCCTTACGCTTAACTGCGACTGGAGCAGTATTGAATCAAGCGTCTGGTCTGGCGTTCTTGATCCCTACCTAGCTCTACCTTTCCCCGATGATCACGTTGTTGGTGAAGATCCAAAAAAGTTTAAACAACCTAAGGTATCCCGAAAACAAAAACCCTTGGACTTAGTCGGATAATTTAATTTTTTTAAACATGGAGAACTTTAATGAAACCGCAATCCGTAATTATTGATCACAGAGTTTTATCTCACCCCGATGCCGAAAGTAATCTTAAGGCGATCATCAAAAAGATTGCCAGGCTTACTATGGGATTCTTAAAAGCGGTGGCCCGCTTCCTTGATGAGGGAGCGAGACGCCATCACCGAGTTCAAATGTGTAAGGAAGAATGGCAGTGGCGAAATCCGTACTGCATTCGGGGAATGTTCTAATTTTAAAAAAACAATGGGGAAACACATGAACGGAAATCAAAATGACGACTACATCTCAACCGCTTCTAATGAAAAGATTTTTCAAGAAGCCGCCAAACGCCTTAAGCAATTGTACTTCCAAGTTACTGGACACTTCTTTGAAAACGCCGTCTTTGAATTCGTTTTTGATGACGGCAGATTTTTGGGCATTGATAAAAGTGAGAGACAAGCACTCTACCGGGGCCCAATGTGGCCCCGCCTAGTCTAGCAACTTTCCTTTGCCTTCAAAAACTTTTAACTTCAATTTTTCAACGGAGAAAGTTTTCATGCTTAAGAGCGTACAAAGGGAGCTTGATCGACTTGAGAGCATTGTCTCTCAAAAAGTAAAACGAACCAACAGCCATTTTAACCGGGAGCTGTCTCGAATTAAAGGGAGCCTGAAAATTCTGAATAAATTTTTGCTTCTTCCTAAATATTCAAAACTGATTTGCCAAAATTAGGCCCAAGACGGCCTCTTTAGCCCAACTGTCTCTTCTATTCACTTAATTCTTCAAAAGCATTTCTTCTCTTCCATTCTTTATTTTCAAAAGGAATTTTATGGACCCATCTTTTCCACCAACCAAGTATGACCTTTATTTTGGAAAAAAATCGGGAGGTGAACTCTTATGGCGAGAAGTTCAGCCACAATACTTAAGGTTACAAAAGAAGATTCTCATCTTTGATGAATGCTGGAAACTTTTGGAAAATGAGGCGGGAAGCCAATTCATTGCCGAAGTCTTTAGAACTTTTCGAAAATACAGGGCCAGTGTCGTAGCTATTTCACAAAACATGGACGACTTTGCAAAAAGCAAAGTCTCTCAGACCATTTTGTCAAACTCCTCGACCAAATGGATATTGATGCAAAAAGGGGCAAACCAAGCAAGGCTTAAAGAAGTTTTGCAGCTTAACGATAGCGAGATGGACCTCATTAGCTCCCTTTATCAAGAGCCTGGCGTTTACTCTGAAGCGTTTCTCATGGCCGACGGACAAAAGACCGTCGTGAGAATTGAATCCACCCCTTTAGAGTATTGGATTGCGACAACCGATGCAAGAGACGCCGCAGCCCTTGATAATTTTGAAAAAGAAAACCCAAATCTCACGAAAACTGAAATCCTTCACAAGATGGCTCAAAAATTCCCCTCAGGTTGCGTAAGAAAAGGAGAGCCGTGAAAGCTTTTATTTCGATTATCGCTATTATTTGTCTCACTCTTCCTGCAAACGCGAGTATTTTTGGTGAAGAAAATGCAGCACTCTACCAAATTTTAGCTCAAGCTATCCAGCAGCTCGCCCAACTTCGAGCCATCCTTGCGAACGGGAAAGACACTCTTGGGCTTCTTCAGGATATTAATAAGGGGATCAATGATTCTTTGGTCCTATATCAAACTTACTTTCCAAACGCTAACCCCGGCATTTATTCTGACTGGGGAAAAGTCCAAGACGGTTTTCAAAAACTTCAAGCAATCTACGGGGTGATTCCTGCTTCACCCGACAGCGTTGTTCAGGAAAATTCAGATCGAGAGGTCGCAGAGGCCGTGACACTTAATAACTCTATTTATGACTACACCAAGCAAATTGATGACATTGGAGAGGAAATTAAAATCTATAGCCACCAAGTCTCCCCTGGTGGGGCGCAGAAACTCACAGCCCAAACCCTTGGCATCATGCTTGAGGTTCAAAACGAGCAACTTCGAGCCCAGGCAACGGCTTTAAAACTCCAGGCCCAAACCATCGCTGTCCAAAATAAAAAAGATAAGGACTTAACCAGACAAGTTCTTAATGTGTCAGATTCTTTAAGTCTCGCCATGCAAAATGACAAAATTAATTTTGATCTGCCGAGGTTTTAAATTATGGCGGATGTAGGCTGGCTTGCAGAGCAAGCACGACAAATTCACGATGTATTCTCGTCTCTATTTTTTATAATTTTAACGACCCTTCTATTACTTGGAGTTTTTGTTGAATATTTCAAATGGCCCTTGGGAGAAGCCCCGGCATTTACCCAACTTGTCGGAAGGGCCTTTATCGCCGTATTTTTGCTCCACACCTATCCAGAGGTTTCAAATGCCATTGCTGATTGTATCGACGGGCTTGCTCAAAAGCTCGGAGACCTAAACCAATTTAACCTTGTTTTAGCTCAAATGGGTCAAAAGCTCCATGAGTTCACCTATTCCTGGGTAAGTGTGAAGGAAATCATTATATGGGTATTATCTTTTCTGACATTCTTTTTACTCTACATCTCCGTTCACGCAGTCAATGCTTTTGCACTCTACACCTGGACGATTTTATATGTAACAGCCCCTTTTTTGATTGTCCTTTTCGTTTTGCCCTCGACCTCCCAAGTTACAAAGTCCCTTTATAAGTCCCTCATTGAAATTGCCCTCTGGAAGGTGGTTTGGTCGATTTTGGCGACCCTGCTTTGGAGTTTTGCCTTAAGTAAAATCAATCACTCTGAGCAACAAATCCCATTTGTCACCGTGATTTTTCTAAACCTCATTTTGGCAGGGTCAATTCTAATGACACCAACCGTGGTCCATGCCCTTGCTAACGGCGGCTTTTCAGCTCTCGCCGGTGCTGCCGGAGGACTCGTTGCCGGAAGCACCATGATGGCCCCCAAAATGTTTGCGACCGCTGCCCTAAATAAAGCAAAACCTCTTGCAGCGGGAGTCACGGCAGGAACCTCCAAGATTCAAAGCCTCATGTCAGCCAAAACTCAAGTCAAACCAAGCCAATCTAACAAAATGTCTGCCCCTCCCAAATGGCATAAGGATGTTCCATTTCCCACTGAACCTCCGCCATATATGAAATCCCGACTTGAAAAAGAAAAATCTAAATAAGGAGAATTTTAAAAAATGCGATTTACTGTCGCCTGGGCAAACGTACTTGTCCAAAACATCAGCCTAAAATTTGTGGCCCTACTTCTTACGATCGTTTCAGTTTCTCTTACCATCGCCGCGGTGAGGATGGCTTTTCGTGATCCTCTCATTATAGAGCGCGGGTGCGCAACAACTGCGATTGACACTACTTCTAATGCTAGATCGACTTCTGAAATTGAAGTTTTTCTAAAAGAAGCACTCGCCATGAGATTTAACACCGGGGTCTCAATTAACATGAACTTTTTTTCGTCAGAAGAAGTCTCGGCCATAAACGCCGAGCAAAAGGAACTTGCCCAACGTTCAATGAGTCAAAAAGTAATTGTAAATAGCATAAAGGTGGACGGCGCAAAGGCCCTTATTGATTGCGATAGACTCGTGTCTGTTGGCACCGTTCGCTCCGTTTTGCCATTCACATTGAACGTTAATCTTTCAACTGACTCAAGATCGAAGGCCAATCCCTATGGCCTGATTATAAGCCACGTGGCTGTAAATAAAACGGGGGATCACAAATGATGAGTAAAAAAGAGGGGGCTGACTTTCATTTCTGGTTTCTGATCCTGATTACGATTTTTGTCTGTCTCTTTTATGCAAAATTTATTTTAGCTAAAGACGTTAGAACCCTAAAGCTTAACGACAAAACTGTGGCCCATATTAAAGTTTCTCCCAAGGGTACGGTTTTGAGTTTTCCAACAAAGCCATCAAAGGTCATCGTTGGAAGCAGAGGTATGTTTGGGCTTGAGTACGTTGCAAACGACATTGCAATTTCAAGTCTTTCAAAAAATTCGCGTTCCAATATGTTCGTTTATCTAGATGGAAGGCGCTTCACCTTTGATCTTTCAACTTCTGAAGTCGATGGAGATCAAATTATTTTAATCAGAGATGATTTTGAAAATCAAATAAAGGTGAAAATGAAATGACAACCGAGCCTACTCCGAAAGTTGAGATTGTCTCAGAACCCGGAGTTAAGAACCAGTGGGGAAAGGGGATGTTATATTCCCGAGACGGCAAGAAATTTACTATCAAAATGAAGGAGGCCATGTGGGGAGGGCTTTTTGGATTTGTCGTTTTGTCATTGTTCCTTCTAATTCAGGGAGACCCAGAAGTGGCAAAACAGGCGCAGCCTAATATTGATTCTCCAGACCTTAATTCGGTTTCTAACCAACTTCAAAACATCCCGGGCATCGGTGACGGTGCGCCTCTCTCTACGTCAAACGGGTCCACTCTTAAGAGGTCAGTGAGATTCTTAGGCCCCCAACTCTCCGTCAACCAATCCTCCCAGAAAATTCCCCCTGGCTCTACGGTCAAGGCCGTTCTTTTAACGACGGGTACTGACGGGTTAATACGGGCCAAAAGTGTCGAGCCCATGGTCTCATATGGTGAAACCAAGTTCGATGAAGGGACAATATTTCTTGGCACAGGCACCTCAAGTGATGACCGCCTTAAAATCAATTTTAGACAGATGGTTTTTCAAGATGGCACTTTTCAAAACGTAGAAGCCGAAGCCTTTGACGATTCAGATCAAATGTTAGGCCTTAAAGGAGAAAAAATTAAAAGCGAGGGCCTAAAGCTAGGTGCGGCGATTGGTTTAAATTTCGCCGGCGGCCTATCTGAAGGCCTTCAAGACTCTGATGTTCAAGGAGGTGTGGAAGTAAAAAAATCAAATCTTAAAAATGCGATGCTAAATGGCGCGGCCACCGCGGCCCTCGATCAGTCCCGTGAAATGATGTCGGATTTCAAAAACCAGCACAATAATGTCAGCGTCCCCGCTGGCAAAACTCTCATTATTACTTTTGAAGGAAATTAGAATGAAAATCCAGAATAGATACCTTGATGATTTTTCCCAAATCGACTGGGGAGATAAGTTCATAAACCTCGCACGAGGTTTGTCCAGGCCCTTAATAGAAGTGGGTTACGGCATTAAGACAAAGAGTATGCCCACCCACTATTTAATATGGATCACAAATTTTTTGGCTCTTGGAATTTTATTTCACATAGACCGATATGTGTTTAACCACGTTCATTTTGGATTCTTTAAACTCTCTTATCTCTACCCACATAAGCCGATTCTCTATTGGCCTTATGTTTATGGAGCTATCACGTCTCCCTTTTGGGTGTGGGGAGCAAGGCAAGCCTGGGAAAGGCGAAAACTTGCTAATAGACTCACTGACGTTTTTACGACCGCAGGACTTAAGAATGCCCTTGGGAAATTCCCTAATTTTATTTGTGATGTCCCAATTGACGAATTCACAAGAAAGCTTCGAGTAACAAGGGCCAATTTTAGCAAAAAATCCTTTGACGAAGCAAAAGACTACTTGGCTTCAAGTCTTCAGGTTTTCATTGATGAAATCAAAGAGGAGCGTGAAAAGGGAATCGTTGACATTATTTACTCCCAAATTCCTATGCCCACGTTTGTCGAACTTGATAACTTAATGGAAATTGGACCCCTTCAAATCGTCATTGGGAAAACTCGATCTCAATTGATCACGGTGAGTCTAAAAAATGTTCCGCACTTCATCCTCGGTGGACAAACCGGAGGTGGTAAGTCCACAAGCATTCGAGGAATTATGACGACCCTTTACCTTAATAATCCCAACATGGAATTTAGCCTCATTGACCTTAAAGGAGGTTTAGAATTCCAACTCTTTGAAAGCCTGCCAAGAGTTGAAGTTATCCCAAGCCTTGCCCTTGCCGTAGGAAAGTTTGAAATTCTAAAAAAAGATCTCGACACGAGAATGGAGCTTCTCAAAACCTATAACTGTAAAGACCTTGAGTCCTATGAGAAGATTCGAGAACTCAAAATTAAGCAGGTGGGACACAAGTTGCCGGTGTTAAAACGCCACGTCGTTATCATTGATGAGGCAGCCGAACTATTTTTATCAGGTGGTGGCGTAGATAATAGCCAAATTCAAATTGCCCGCCGCATTTTAAGCCAAATCGCAAGGCAGGGGCGAAGTGTTGGATTTACTCTCATAGTCGCAACCCAAAGACCTGATGCCAGAGCCCTTGACCCCCAGGTTAAGGCAAATTTGCCAGGTGTCATTTGCTTTCAAATGCTTAACGATTCATCAAGCATTACGGTTTTAGGAAATGGCCGTGCCACTGATCTGCCAAGTGTTCCGGGACGGGCCATTTGGAAAACGGGCTCTGAGATGATGGAGGTGCAAACACCGTTTTTGAGTTTTGAAAATGCAGAACGGCTTTTAGAGCCCTACCGGATAAAAAAGCCAAACCCAAATGGTCAACCTACCAAACCTGAAACCGCATCTCTGACGCAGCCCCAACGTTTAAAGCCTAGTGACAAGGAGGATTAGTTTTGATCCCAGATATTTTGATCACAGAAAGGGATGAGCTGATCTTAAATTTTTTATGGCGATTCAAGGTGGCAACAACCGCCACTTTGGTCAAAAGATTTTTTCCTAGTTCTCAAAGCCCGATAACAGGATACAAGCGCCTTCTCCATTTAAAGCGTCACAAGTTCATTCAAATCCGTTCTGATAATAAATCAGAAGAGTTTGGCTGGATGTTAGATGTTAACGGATATCGAAAAATCAAAGATACCGTCGGAGAAATCGCAAGGCCAGGATACGCGCCTGAAAGCATCGTCCACGATCTCCTTGTCAGTGCCGTGTTACTCGGAGATTGGTTTTTGGGATTCCCGGAAGGCTCTAGCGTATTCACCGAACAGGAACTTAAAAGGCTTCATCCAAGTGTCTATGAAGATTGGGTGCCAACAAACCTGTTAAGAATCCCCGATGGCCTGTGGCATGTCCCGAAGATGGGATCAACCGCCACGATTGCACTAGAAGTTGAATTAAATCAAAAAAGTTCTGAGAATTACCAAAAAATTGCTCAAGTATATGGAATGCAGGAATTTTATCGTGTATTATGGATAGCAAATACGGAAAAGCTCGCCTCAAAAATTGCAACCACAATTCAAAAAACTACACCCAACAAACCTTTTAACCACAACTTTGTGACCCTTGCGGATTTTAAGAAACGCGGTTGGCAGGCCCCGATCATCCTAGGTCCTGACAAGGAACGCACAATCGCAAAGCTTCTCGGAGCCACCCAAGAAAACACCCCAGAACTTTTTTCTAATGGTTTTCTTTTGAACGGTCAAAAATTCCCATTCAAATCAAAGACTTTCATCCAAAATTCTGTCGTCGCAGAAAGCATTTATTAGTATATATCCATATACTTTATATCCCTTCATTCCCCGTACCCCTTCTACCTTTCATTTACCCACTCAATTCATACCCATCATTTCATCATTAAAAAGGAGCCCAGACATTTGAACTCCAAAAGAATTGTTTCATTAATTATCGTCTCTTTATATTTATGCTCATGTTCAACTCTAAAAGATAGTCTGCTTCTCGGTGGCGGCATTGGTGCCACAGCCGGTGGGGTTGCCGGAAATTTTATCGGTTCCAATAACGGAAACCCAACCACCGGTACAATTGTGGGGGCCGGAAGTGGATTACTCCTTGGTGCTCTTATCGGTTATTCAGCCTATAAGAGCGGTCAAAAACCGCCGCCAAACACAACAAGTAGCCCCAATTCTGATTCCAAAACGCCGTCTCTTTCTAGCCCAGTTGTTAGAAAAATCTGGGTCCCTTCCAAAATTGAAAATAATAAATTTATCGAGGGGCATTTCGAGTTCGTAATAGAAAGGCAATCGGTATGGATCGACCAGTAGAATCTCAAAAAAGAAAGCGTCACGCTGAGAGAGTCACATTAAATGAGACGTCGCTTACAAAATTAAATGCCTGGCTCTGCCAAATTGAAAATCAAAATAAGGGCATTAACATTAATAAAAATAGCCTTATCAATTGGCTCTTAAACGAACTACCAGCGCAATTGTCTCTCAAGCAATTAAACGAACTTCAAGCTCAGTACCTTGACCCAGTAAAACAGGCAAAAGAGGCCCTTAGGGAAGCCAGGGCCGCAAAAGCTCGCGGTGAGAAGTTCGTTTTAAAAATCGAGATGGATCATGTTGATGATTTGCCTAGGCCCAAGAGGGTCTATAAGAAAAAAGAAGCCAACCCTGAATTACCCCTGACCCTTAAAGAACAAAGAGTCATTGAAGAATCGCATGATCTTGAGGCCACTTAAATGGCTACCTGGTGTGTCAAACAACCCCCGACAATTTTCCCCGTTATCATTGATGGGGAAAAGTTTTCGGAAATCCTTGCCTCAATTGCTGAACTTTTGTATAAATACTGTAGCGCCCAACTCAAAAGTCAAAATGATTCGTGCCCTTTGTCCCTTGAAGTAAATCCCGTTTCCGACCTAACCAAACTTAGGAGGAAGCGAAATGTTTAATTCACGTCAAAAATTTACTCCGCAATTAGGCCATCACATTGCTCTTTACGTCAGGAGTGCCAGTGGCAATGAGTCTGCCATTTCAGAGCAAACGAAAAACCTGAACGCCTTTGTTGACAAACAAAATTTGGACTCGAACTTTGGTTGGGTTGTAAAGGTTTTTTCAGATAACCCGGGCTCTGGAATGGATTTCAAGCGGCCTGGGCTTACGGCTCTCTTAGATTCTGTCGAGAGAAGGGAGCTTGACTTAATTATTGTCACCGATCTTTTAAGGCTTACAAGGTCATCTCAAAATTTTTGGAAGATTTTAAAAACTCTTTTTGTAAATGGCTGCGACCTACAAAGTCTTCAAGAAAATTTTCGGCTCTTTGAAAATGAAAAACTCTGTGATGCCTTAAATATGGAAGTGGGTTTTAAATTTCGGGAGGTCCACCATGCTTAATGCGGCATTGAAACTTGGACCTCAAAAAGCTCACAAAATTGGTCTCTATATTCGGGTCTCAACAGAAGAGCAGGCCTTAAATCCAGAAGGATCGATCAAAAGCCAAGAGCAACGTTTACGAAGTCACATCGCATTTAAAAACCAATGGTCAAATTTCGGTGATGTAGTAAATGTTTTCATCGACCGGGCGAAATCTGGAAAGGATACTAATCGCGCCGAACTTCAAAAATTGCTCCTCGCTGTTCAAAGAAAAGAAGTCACCCTTGTCATGGTGACAGAACTCTCACGACTTTCTCGATCTATTAAAGATGTCTGCGGGATTTGGGAGTTAATGCGCTCAAGTGGCTGTGAATTTCTAAGCCTCCGTGAGCAGTTTGATACCACAACCGCCGCAGGGGAAATGGTACTTTACACAATCGCCAATATTGCCCAGTTTGAACGAAAACAGACTTCAGAGAGGATTTCCCTAAATTTTCAAGCGAGGGCTGAGCGCGGTCTCTTTAACGGCGGCTCAGTTCCCTTTGGCTACAAAATTGATAAGGATAGAAAAGGGCATCTCCTCGTTGATGAAGAGAACGCCAAAACCGTGAGGGAGGCGTTTAAATCCTTTCTCATTGAAGGGTGTCTTTCAAAAGCTGGCAAGGCGCTTAATGAGAGGGGCTTTCGTTATGGAAAACTTCGCCAGGGAGGTGGGAAGACGCGTTTAGGGCATTTCACCGTAGATAACCTCCATGATCTTTTGACAAATGCTGCTTACGTGGGTGTTCGGCAATTCACTACAAGAAGCGGAGAGGTCAAAAAAGTAAGAGCATGTTGGGAAGCGATAATTGATGAAAACATTTTTGAGAAGGTCCAAAGTCTTCTAAAGAAAAACCGTTTTAGATTAAAATCTCAATCTTCAAAACGCTATCCTTATACCCTGTCAGGAATTATATTTTGTGGGAGTTGTGGTGATACAATGTCTGGGAAATCAGCCCACGGAAATGGGGGTAAAATTCCATACTATGAACACGGGTGGGCCACAAGGCGACAATCATGTCTTAATAAGAAAGTATTTGCCTGTAACCCCCATAGGCTCCAAGCAAAGAAACTTGAGCCCTGGGTTTGGGACAACGTCCTCTCAATTCTCACTGATCCCCAAATTGCAGAAAGCATTATCAGTGAAGCCCATGCTATCCACCAAAAGCAGGGGCACATCGCCGAGAGTGATAAGCTTCGGCAAAAAATTTGCGGAGTAGATGAGCAAGTCGCAGCACTCGCCGAACATCTGACCCAAATTCCCAAAGGCATGTCTCCAGCCCCCATCTTTACCCAAATGCAGAGACTTGAAGCCTTGAAGAAATCGGTTAAAGAGGAGCTTGATAAAATTTTATGTAGCGGAGAAATAACCGATATTCCAGCCGCCCTTAAGGAGTACGTAAAATTTTGTGAGCTTGTTCGCTCTGTGATCTTGGGCGAAATCAACGAGGATTTAAAATCTAAGATCATAAAGCTTTTTGTTCATAAGGTGGAGGTTCTTCCTGAGTCTTACAAGCTTCACCTATATGTTGGGAGGGACCATTTAAGGCTTATTCAAAATGAGAAGGCTAAGCAAACCGCTAAGTATAGCATAGATGGCTCAGATCAAAAAGAAGAAGGGCCTGGGTTAGCATCCCCAGGCCCTTCAACTATTTTTTATAATTTTGGTTCGAAAAGATTGACTTTTGGTGGATCTGATCGGGATCGAACCGACGACCTCTTGCATGCCATGCAAGCGCTCTCCCAGCTGAGCTACAGACCCAATTTTTGATCCAGACGAAATAAGTACTCTCATAACTCCTGCCTGTTCGCAAGAAACAATCTAATCCATAAAAGCACTTGAGATTAGGTAAGATTCCTGGTCTCATTTTACTTGGTTATTCATAGATGGGGGTTAAATGAAGTTTTTTCTAAATCTAGTGATCATTGGCGGTTTTCTTACAATAGTCAGCCTGGCCCACGGGGCGAACTTGGGTTCAAAGGATATGTCCAACCGCTTGGGAATTGGTTACTCAAATGACTTCAGCATTGCAAATCTTCCAAGCATTTCCGCCAAATTTTATCCTTCAAATGATTGGGCTCTTTCTGCAGCCTTGGGGATCGACACGATGAGCGCTCCTTCCAATGGAAATTCAAATTTTGGTTTAGGCGCCAAGGTCTACAGAACTATTTTTACTGAGTCCATGCTCAACTTTTTTATGGGCGCCGGAGTTTCTCTCATCAGCCAAGGCCCGGCCACCGGGGCCACAGGGTCCACGAATTCAGGGTTTGATATCAACGCCTTTGGGGGTGTAGAGTTTTTCGTCCCCGGATTAGAGAATCTGGGCTTTGATTTTATTTTTGGGGCTGGTGTCACTTCACTTCCTGTGGGGGTCAGATTTAGAACTCTTGGCGAATCTCCGCTCAATGCGGGAATGTTCTTCTATTTCTAAGAATATGGGCCTTTGATGAACTAGGGTAACGCAATCCTCAAAAGGATGCTAAACTCCTCAACACCTGACAAAAGTCTAGTCATTTTAGCCACTTGATAGAGGTCTGGACCCACACCGAATTGGCTTTAGCTTTGCTTTATCAATAATATAGGAAATACTTATAGCTCAGGGGGAAATTTGCTTCGAATCACTTCAATCATCATCTTATGCGCGTTTTTAATGGCGCGACCGACGCAAGCGCGAGCCGGAGATTTTGTTGAAGATCAATCGTCTGGAGCCTCCACTTCCGGGGACACCGGCGATTCTACCTTTGATCCTTTCAGCGATTATTCGGAATTTGAAGAAGGAAGTGAAGAAGAAGCCGATATTAATTTTTTCCATAATGGTCGATTCTTCTCCATCGGGCTTCTTGGGGGCTATGAATCCTTCACCGATACCTTGGGAGAACTTTACGCCCCCAGCTTTCAGTTTGGTCTTTTCTTAGAGTATTTTTTCGATCTCAAACTTGCAATGCAAATTGCCTATATTACGGCCACCCACACCTTAACAATCGATTCGGGTACGGTTAACCCCTATACAGGGACTGTCGGAATAAGCCATTTCGAATTTGATCTAAAATATTATCTTAACACTCAAAATGTGACCCGGGGCCTGGCTGCCCTTAACCCTTACCTTCTTATCGGAGCTTCAACCTACACAAGAAAAACCAATATCAATGGCTCTGGGGGAGAAGTGGATGACTCGGCCTTCGGAGCCCAGGCGGGCGGAGGTATCGAAATCCCCTTGATGCACAACTCTGCTTTCTTTGGAATACAAGCCACTTACAACTACATCGCCTTCCCGGGAGAAGGGCAACCCATCACTGTGACCAGTAATGGAGTCACTACGCCGTTAGGCCTCACTCCCAACGGAGACGCCCTTTCAATTATGGGCATTTTAGGAATGAGTTTTTAGCAAAATATTTTTAACTGAATAACCAAATTAAAATCTGAATCATAAAAGCGGCCAAGATTAGTCCAGGAACTATATACTTTATAGCGATGATCCAGGTCGGAAAAAGTCGCACGCTCACCAAGCTTTTTTGATCCACGAAGGCCGATTTTTTTTCTTCAATAGGAATGCAAAGGGAGACAAAGAGGACTAAGCCAAAGGCCACGATGGGCAAAGTCCAATTGATTATGACCTGATCAATAATTTCTAGGAGGCCTCGCTCCCCGACTTTAACATTTCTAAATATGGATCCTGAAAAGGCTGAAACCAAGGCCAAGAGAAATGTAACTCCAGCAATAATATAAGAAGCTAGAGGTCGCCCCAATTTTTTCTGATCGATAAGATAAGTCACCAAGCCTTCAAAAAGTGCAATACTGGCACTTAAAGCTGCAAAATAAAGGCATACGAAAAATGCAACCCCCACCAAGTACCCAAAAGTAAGTTGTCTAAAAAGGACGGGCATGGTCTTAAATAAAAGTGCGGGGCCAGTTCCGGAATCCACGTGAGCGGAAAATACAATGGGAAAAATTAGAATTCCAGCGCAAAGAGACAAGAGAACATCAATTCCGGTAACAAAAATAGCTTCAGAAGGAAGGTGGGTTTTATCTTCTAGGTAGCTTCCATAAGCCACCATCGCTCCAAAACCAAGACTTAGCGTAAAGAGCGCATGCCCCAAGGCCTCGATAACGGCCGTCGCCGTAAGTTTCGAAAAATTGGGATAAAACAAAAATCGCAGGGCTTCGGTGGCCCCAGGAAGAAATAATGAATGAACAATTAAAAAAAGCATTATAATAAAAAGGATGGGCATAAATATTCGAGATGATTTTTCGATTCCTTCTCGCACCCCTTGAGCCACGATGCTCGTGGTAATTATCAGATGGACGCTCGCAAGTAAAATCTGGAGATAGCCGTGCACAAGAAGGCGATCTATTATATTCTCTGGTTTCGACGCCAAATCGGTAAAATGACCAGAAACCGCTTGGATTATGAAATGAATAACCCAGCCACTAATAACCGTGTAGTAGCTTAGCACGATAAAGGCCGCTATCATTCCAAGGGCCCCAAACCACTTCCAATACGCCGATCCTCTTTCTTTGATCCAAGCTTTATGACTAAGGGCCCCTATCATCCCCCTTCGACTCAATTTGCCTAGCATGAGCTCTGAGATCAGAGCAGGTAAACTAATCGCTCCGACGAAGAATATATAGAGCAACACAAAAGCTCCGCCACCATTGACGCCGGTGATATACGGAAATCTCCAAAGGGTCCCCAAACCAAAAGCAGCTCCCACCGCCGCCATATAAAAACCAAATCGCGTCCCGAACGTTGCACGCTTCATATTTTTATTTGAGGAGTTCCATAAGAAACATCTTCAGCCCGAACATCCCCACGCCTTCGCTTTTTAGGAAACAATCGAACGGGAATCCCCACGAGATCGTATTTCTCTTTTATTTTGCTAACGATAAATCGTTTGTAGGCCTTAGTAATACCTCGGGGCTCGTTCACGAAGGCCATAAATGCGGGTGGTCTCTGTTTAGTCTGAGTCACGTAAAAGAACTTTATGTCGTGCCCCCTGAAACTAGGACTTGGAGCTTGTCTGATGGCAGAAAAAAAGAATTCATTTATTTGCTGGGTAGGAATTTTTGTATTGAGTTGTCTCCAAACTCTTTCGATATTCGAAAATAGTTTCTCCACTCCTCGCAGAGTCTTAGCACTTATAAAAACCACGGGGATATCTGAGTAGTAGTGAAACGTTTCTTCAATTTGCTTACGTAGTCCCTCTCTGAATCGGGGTATTATATTTTCTGCCAAATCTATTTTGTTAATGACTAAGATAACGGCACGGTGCTTTGTCAGAGCCAATTCCACAATTCTTGAGTCTTGATGGGTGGGCCCGGTTAGAGCGTCGACCATTAAGAGTAGAATATCAGCCTCGACCACACTTTCTTCAGCCTTTACGGCGGAGATGTGCTCTACGTGGTCCTCCCTCTTGGCATTTCTTCTGAGGCCGGCCGTATCAACGAGAATGTAGTCCTGTTGATTTCTCTTAAAAGGAACCTCAACGCTGTCAATTGTGGTCCCCGCCGTGGGGCTCACCACTACGCGTTCCTCTCCCAGAAGGGCATTAACCAAGGTGCTTTTACCGGCATTAGGTTTACCTATTACAGCCATACGAATGACATTTTCGTTCAGATCGACCACATTGGGTTTTTGCCCCTCCACCACCCAGTCCAGTATCTCGTCCACGCCCAGCTTATGTTCAAAACTTGCAGGCAAGAGAGATTCAAACCCTAGCTCGTAGAATTCGCTGATCCCTATATCATTTTTAGTTCTTTCATCTATTTTATTAATGACCACTAAGGTGGGTTTATTTAAACGCTTGATATACTGAGTGAGATCCTTATCTTCGGGGTTTAACCCGTATTTTCCGTCGAGTACAAAAATAATTTTATCCGCCGTCTTGGTCGCCTCAAGAGCCTTTTCTCGAATCGCCTTACTCCAAACTTTATCTCCCCCTTGTGTAACCCCGGCGGTATCAAAAATTTCGAAATTGACCGAACGCCAATCGGCCTTGCCGTAGTGAACATCCCGAGTTACCCCGGGCAAATCTTTTACAATAGCCTTTCTTGTTCCAGTAATTTGGTTAAAAAGCGTACTCTTTCCGACATTGGGTCGGCCAAAAATCGCCACCCTCAAGATTTTAGATTCCATAGCCTAATTCTTCCAAGTAAGTTTTGTCGTTCAACCAATTTTGTTTAACGACGACATGAAGTTCTAAAAAAATCTTTTGCCTAGTGAGCCTCTCCAAGTCAAATCGGGAGCGCACACCTATTTGCTTAAGAACTGAAGCTCCTTGGCCTATAACCATGGGCTTATGAGATTCCCTTGAGACCAAAATATCTGCTGCTATTTTAATGATGGGGCCTTCTTCATATTGTTGGATCAAAACCGCTAACCCATAAGGTAGTTCTTGATGAAGCTGTTCGAAACAATGTTTTCGGATCACCTCCGAGGCTACTTCCCGCATGGTTTGGGGGGTAAAAACATCGGCATCGTAATACTGAGGCCCCTCAGGAAGCTTTTCCAAAATCAAACTTTTTAATTCTTGAATCCCTCTATTTGAGCGGCTGCTGGTGAGAAGGAGTGGAGGCGGATTTGTGCCAAAGTAGGTCTTGAATTTATGCTCTAGCCCTTCAAGTGTCGTCGGATCCTTTAAGAGATCCGTCTGGGTCAAAACGTAAATAGGCTCCTTAAGGGTTTGCCCTAAATTAATGGCCCAGGGTTTTAAATTTGATTTAAATTCCCACGGACCAATGGCGCATACAATAACATCGATGTCCTGAAGAGCGCGGGACAACTCAGTTTTCAGAAAAGGGTTGAGCCCCTCGTTTGATTCGATAACTCCAGGAGTATCAACAAAAATCATTTGATAGGCCCCCGGCTCAGTTAAAATGCCTAAAGTACGCTTCCGGGTAGTTTGGGGTTTTGAAGTCACAATGCTTGCGGTCTCTTTAACAAGGGCATTGACCAAGGAACTCTTCCCAGCGTTGGGCACTCCGACTAGAGTAATATAGCCTGAGCAAAAACCCTTGTTCATGATTCCAGGTTTTCTAAGACTTTTCGTGCGGCGTCTTGTTCGGCCTCTTTGCGAGATCTCCCAATACCAAAGCTCATCTTTTGTTCTCCAAGCATAATAGCCACCCGAAAGACTTTTTGATGTTCGGGGCCTTCGGTTTTCTCGATAACATATTGGGGAGCCGTTTTATATTTACTCTGCATCACTTCCTGTAATCTCGTTTTATAATCTTTAACAAAAGGGCTGCTGGTTTCTAAGGAAACAATTCTTTTGGCGAAAAGGCGTTCGACAATTTGCCTTGCGGCTAAATATCCTCCATCTATGTAAACTGCCCCCAGCACAGATTCAAAAGCCGATGCTAGAATAGAATTTTTTTGTCGCCCGTTTGAATTCACTTCTCCCTTCCCGAGTAGCAAGTACTCAGAAAGTTCGACGTCCCTTGCTAAATCGGCCAAAACATTTTCATTGACGAGGGACGCACGACGCTTTGAAAGTTCCCCTTCCGAGGCCGCCCAGTCTCTGTGCATAAGTAAGCTACTCACACATAAATCCAAGACAGCATCTCCGAGGAACTCCAAGCGTTCATTATGAGAAAATAGTTCTTTAAGAGAAGTACTTTCGTGGGCATAAGATTTATGGGTTAGAGCTTCCTGAAGTATATTGACGAGCTTAAAGTGATAGCCAATTTTCTCTTGAAAGGTAATCCAGGGTCTCAAAACTCACACACCCTAACATAATTTTAAATCACAGGGCCGTTGCTACAAAATACCAACGCGCCAAATCTCAAGAATTTCTTCTACCATATCTCCTTTTAATTTGCGACACTTCAAGTCAAAAGAGCTATGTAAATATTCTAAATAGTGGCACACACCTGCCCCCGCCTCGAGTTACCTTCGGCGCCGAAAGTGACTTGGATTTTCTTACCTGCTTTTAGCGGATCATGCCTAGTCCCCCAAGTCCAGCCGCAGAAAGAGTTGAAATTATGAAAATCGAGACGGGTCCAAAAAAGGTTATTATGTCGATCGAGTAGCCATTTAATATCTCAGGAAACCCAAGCCTAACCACTCTAAATTCTTAGCGATCTTGGCACAGGACTTGAATTAAAAATCCCTATGCGTAATTTCTCATACATATTGTCAATATTCATTTTTTTGTCGGTACAAAGCGCCGAGGCGGTAAGGGTGACGAAGAGAAATCCGTCTGTGAAATGTATGCCCCTATTACAATCTTTAGATGAATACCGCTCCAGTGACGACAAAGATAGTATTAGTGAGAAGATAAGGCTTGTCTCTGAGAGTAATGGGACTATCAAAAGCCAATTACATGAATTCATACGAAGTAAAATTATTGAGATTCAAAATGACCCTGAGATTCTAGGTAAGGATATTGCCCCCGGCCGTTATCGCGTGTTAGTAAAGTTGCTCGCTCAAATAAGCCAACTTCTCGCGCAAAATAACGGGAAAATTCTTAACAAGAGCGATACCTGGCTCAAGGCATTTGCAAATCGAAAGACTTTTGATTCTTGGCTTGAGAAAGATCTGGGTCTGTCAAATGACCTTTATAGTAAAAAGTTATCGTGGCTCATTAATCTTTATATGAAAAGATCGGTGGAAAGTAACGAAACCTCGCTTAAAACTTTTGTCAGTCGTGAAGATCAAAAATTATATTTGGCAGAGCATTCGGATTGGATCCCCCTAAATCCGATCAAATCACATTTAGAGATGCCGAGCGCCGTTCCTGCTACTTTAATTAGAGAAATACTTAGAGTATTGAAGCGGGGATATTTAAGTCAGCTGCTTGTACATTCTACGATGTCTTCTGCTTTATCAGGAATCGCAAAAGCGAAGGCAATTTTGAGTGGAAAGGAAGTCACTAGACGCCGCTTAAATATAGAGTCTGGCGAGTTTCACAGCCTTGCAAATGGAATTATATTAAATAATATATACGGACTGCGGACAAACGACCCAACCTCTCTATTAATGACTTATTACAATTGGTTCGATGACTTTCCAGTAACATTTTCCATCGACTCTGACTCGAGTTGGCGCCTTATTGTTCCAAAGGAAACCGATTTTGAAGATCACGGTGTTAAGTTAGGTTCGAACGTCCCTATTTCCGCAATCAACTACGTTTTTGCTCCTGCAAATAAATTACCTGAATTACGCGAGTGGATTGAGAAAGACCTGAAACGTCGGACTATGGTAATTTCTTATGAGGCTGCCCGTATTATAGCTGCCTATAATCTTGATGGCACTTTTGAGCCTGAGGATCTTAAAACGGATGGATATGAAGAAATCTTAGAAGTCATTGGTGATACTTCTCGATAAATGAAAATTGATAAAAATATATGGGTCTGGGTGGAGAGCCGCGAGTTCTTTGGCCATAAATGCTGAGCAGAATATTCAAGCTGCTCCGGAGCTGGCAATATTGAAGAGCGGTAAGACCGACAACTGGGAGATATGGAGACTCAACCGCTCTTTGCCGTTGGTGAAGGCGCGATTTCGCCCAAGGGTCGTCGAGCAAATTGACATTGGCCGCAAAGGGCAACGATTATAGGACTTCAGACCAGATTTCCGATTTACTATGAAATTGGGATCATAGGACTAGCGCTCAAACCACCGCGCCGATCTTCTGCTCCAAAGGTAAAATACTCTCATGGTCCGTTAGAGATCCAGCTTCAAAAAGCCGGCCTTAGAGCTAGTGATACAATTTGTGCCCTTCCAACAGGAAGTATTATCCAGTTTGAAGCACAGGGCCAAGTCCCCCCAAGGACAACAAAACTCACTCACAACTGAACTTGCCAGTGTATGGAGTGATCAAAAATTGCGAGTGCGTTTTGAGGTTGAGCCTGACAAAAACAAAAATGAAAACAAAAATAGATATATAAATCGGAAGATTAAGCTTAAGGCTACGAAAGATGGTGGGTTTTGCAGTGGCGACGTTATTACCGATACGCCCGCTCTCAGGTTCGCAAGCATGTTTGAAGTTGGGTTTTATGGAGCGGAGAGCCCAAATCCACAACTTGAGATTTTTAACAACTTTGGCGATCAGGTTCAGGTTCTGATTCCCGAAGGCGGAAGGCTCTGATGTTTAATAAAGACTTAGGGAGATTATTGCCGTGCGGGATGGGTTTCCTTCAAAGCCAAGCTCAGCACTAAAGACATAAGAAGAACTCCAAACTCAAGGTATACGGACGGCAAAAAACCCTTGGTTTCGCTTTTTACGGCCTCCATCAAAATAATTACAATCACCCCGCCGGCATTTCCTAAGAGCATAAGAAGTCCCGTAGCCGTAGCGGCACGTTTCTCCCCGACTTGCTCAGAACACATTTGAAGAATAAGCGAAAAAGCAGGCAGAAAAAAGAACCCTTGAAAGAAACTGAGTAAGACGAGTGCTTTATAGCTACCACTGGTGCATAGAGGGAAGAGTGTCAAAGCCGCGCTTAGAAGTCCAAAGAACACGAAGGGTTTTCTAAGTTTAAAAAGGTCAGAAAGGGCCGGCATAATGACTGCTCCCAAAATTCCACCGATAATGAGGAACCCGCCAATCATTCCCGCTTGGATAGAAGAAATTCCATGGGGAGCCAATATAGGTTCAAGCCAAGTTGTGAGACCATTAAAAAAGCCCAGCCCCAAAAAGGCCAATATTAAAATAACATCTAGATTTACATCTTTGATTAAATCTTTTATTCCGGAGAAACCAAAACTTCCTCCATCCCCCTCCCTTAAAGGGGTCAGAGATTTCGAAGGCCTTAAAAAGTAATAGCTACTTACGAAACTGACGGTGGAGAGAAGGGCAAAAAATATCATCGTATCTCTAAATCCCGCCTTCTGAACCATGAGGGGAGTGATCATTAAACCAACACTCATCCCAATAAACATCCCCATTGTGCCAAGCCCTGTGGCGATAGCTTCTTGGTCTTTTTCAAACCAATCTAGGACAAGTTTAGAAATACTATTAATAATAAAGGGTTGAGAAAGAGCGATTATGACCTGCCCCGCCAACAGGCAAGGAAATGAAAAATCAAATATTCTTAAAATGGCCCCGATTGTCATTATGAAAGTTCCAAGAACGAGTCCGCTTTTAAAACCTTTAATATCTATAAAATTTCCGGCGGGGATGGAGATGAGGACATAAATGAGTGGGAATACCATAAGAAGTAAGCCGGCTGTATTCTCGGTGACTCCGTATTTTGCTTCAATTTCTGAAATGAGCGGCCCAAAATTTAGCCAGAGGGCCTGACTCAAAGCCGCGGAGATTGAAAACAGAAGAAGGTTAACCCATTTATAATTCTTCACCAATTGTTTCGCCATAAGTAAGCTGGTACCTATTGTATCCAGCCACCGCCACAGAGTTGATCTCCCCTATAAAAAACGGCGGCTTGCCCGGAAGTTATCGCCCGTTGGGGTTCCTTAAAATTAACTTCAATTTCATCTTCTATCAAGGTGAGCTTGGCAAGGGCGCCTGCATGACCATGTCTGATTTTAACTAAATATTCTTTGTTGAAATCTGGCCCCGACATCCAGTTTAATTTACGTACCTTCATGTTGTGCGAATACAGAAGCGGCTCTGGCCCAACAAAGACGGTATTTGTTTTAGCGTCTATTTTAATCACATAAAGAGGCTCATGATGATTCACGTCAAGTCCTCTTCTCTGCCCTACGGTGAAGTGATGAATCCCTCCGTGAGTTCCCAAAACTTTTCCGTTGCTGAGTAAAACCAATTCGCCTTTAGAAAGAAGATCTGCTCCCACTCGTGTCTCAATAAATTTCGCATATCCGGACTTAGAGACAAAACAAATCTCTTGGCTGTCTTTCTTTCTCGCATTTTGCAACTTAAATCGTTCGGCGTGCCCTCTCACCTCTTCTTTGGTCATATGCCCAACTGGAAAAAGTAAATTCTTGAGTAGCTTTTGTGGCAAAGTAAATAAGAAGTAACTTTGATCTTTATAGGGATCCCTTCCCTTGAGGAGCACCTGCCCGCCTTCGCCATTTAAGGCTGTTTGGACATAATGACCAGTGGCCAAATAATCGCATCCCAATTCTTTCATTTTAGTAAAAAGATGATCGAATTTGAGGAATGTATTGCAATTCACGCAAGGGTTAGGGGTGCGACCCTCTAAATATTCATGAACAAAATTGTCGATCACGTAAGCTTGAAACTTGTTCTCACAATTCATAACGTAAAAAGGAATATCAAGTCGATCTGCAACGCTTCGAGCGTCCTGAACGTCTATTGAAGAACAGCAGGTCCCATGGCCGGGGGTAATATCACATTCCGAGTAGTCCCAAACCTGCATCGTAATTCCAATAACTTCATACCCCTGTTCACATAAAAGGGCAGCCACGACGGAACTATCAACACCTCCACTCATAGCAACGAGAACCTTCTTTTTTAAACCACTCATGCAAGTTCTCTTTCAATACTTTCTTCGGTTTCTATTTTTCGTATTTGCTCCACGGTCGTCTTCAAAGTTTCAAAAAACATATCAACCTCATTTTGCGTGGTGAGCCATCCTAAACTGATTCTTAAGCTCTGGGATGCTTCCCCCGCCGTAAGCCCTAATGCTTTCAGTACAGGACTTGGCTCTTGACTTCCCGAACTACAGGCGGCCCCACTGCTCACGGCAAAACCCTTGGTATCTAAATTTATGAGGAGAGTTTCTCCATCCACGTTTGAGAAAACTATATTTAAAGTATTTGAAACACGCTTGCCGCCATTCCCGTTGACCTGACAATTAGGAATCTCTCCAAGAATTTTCCTTTCTAGGGCATCCCGCATTTTTTCAAGCTTTAGGTTTTGTTCCACGATCCTCGGGCCAAGGATTCTCGCACAATCCCCGAGGGATCCTATAGCTAGTGCATTCTCAGTCCCTGCCCTTCGAGATCGTTCTTGCCCCCCTCCATGGATCAAGGGGTCCAAATGAATTCCTTTCTTCACAAAAAGAACTCCAGCGCCTTTAAGAGCATAAAATTTATGCCCAGCAAAGGTAGCAAAATCAACGTCCATTGCAGAAAGGTTAATTTGAATCTTGCCTAAGGCTTGGACCATATCAGAATGAACAAGGGCCCCATATTGATGGGCTAACCTTGCAATTTTTTTTAATGGAAAAATATTACCCGTCTCATTATTGACCAGTTGACAACTCACAAGGGCTGTCCGCTCAGAAAGCAAACTTTCTAAAGCGCTTAGATCAATTTCGCCATTTCGCGAAACCTTAAGGCGTCGGATTTTAAACCCCTTTGACGCTAAATAGTCACAGGTCTTTAAAATTGAGGGATGTTCA
>Ga0206996_1041_pt1 | contig 22688 bp, 22 predicted proteins | sample Alteio_BWMinCont_2_FD_153467 | JGI IMG/M metagenome (GOLD analysis project Ga0206996, IMG submission 153467) | Enriched cells from forest soil in Barre Woods Harvard Forest LTER site, Petersham, Massachusetts, United States -... | ecosystem: Environmental > Terrestrial > Soil > Temperate forest >...
ATCGTTTGGGGAGGGATGCACGGAACAGCCCTGGCTATTGATAAGATGAGGATGGAGCTTTTTGGTAAGGTTAAGAAAGTGCGATCCTCCCTGTTTTTGTTCATTCAGAAAGGGCTGGGGTTGATTATCACTTTTCATTTTGTCTGTTTTTGCTGGATTTTCTTCAAAGCTGGAACCTTTGAAAAAGCCAGGGTTATCCTGAACCAACTGTTTTACAATTTTAATGCGAAAGCATTTGTGCCCCTCGTTCAGAACTATCAGACTGTTTTCGGGGTAATGATTCTTGGTTTTGTGATCCATTTCTTTCCCAAAAGATTTGAACTCCGGTCTCAGCGCTTTTTAGCTGTTCTGCCGGTTGCAGGACGTGTTTTGGTGCTTATGGCCATCGTCTGGCTGGTCATACAAGTCAAGACCTCGGAGCAGGTTCTGCCCATTTATCTGCAGTTCTAATGTCCTTTTCAAGGGTAGAGGAGGTATATTTTGTTCATTTTCTTGTTCAATCAAATAAATATTCGTTTCTTTGCAACCCCATTATAGAAAAGTAAAGCTTTAAAAAAAGAAATGCCATGTCGAAAATTTGTGAACTAACCGGAAAAAAAGCCATCACTGGCCACCACGTTTCTTTCTCTAACCATAAGACCAAGCGTAAATTCAACGTGAACCTGAAGGTAAGAACCTATTTCGTTCCTGAAACGGGAGAAACGGTTACCCTGAAAGTATCTACTTCAGCCATGCGTACGGTTACCAAGAATGGTATCTATGCTACCCTGAAAGAAGCTCGCGAAAAAGGTTATACTACTAAATAATCGTACCCCCCTTTATCTTACTGAAACGTTGCTACCTTCGTGTAGCAACGTTTTTTGTTTTAAAAATGTCAAGACTTCTCCTCTTCTTTTCCCTTACGCTCGTCCCACTGCTTGCCTGTTCCCAGTCGGATAAGTTTCGTTATGACAAAGATCTTCTGACCGGGGATTTTCATTCCGGACGAAGGGAAGCCCTGAGAGCTCTGATGCCGGATAGCTCCATGGCCGTTTTCTATGCTCACCATGAATTAATCCGTTCGAATGATGTTGAATACCAGTTCAGCCAGGACCCCAATTTCTACTATCTGAGCGGATACCCGGAGCCTGATGCAATATTGGTGATTTTCAAAAACAAGGTTCATGTCGATTCCCTCTATACGAACGAACTCATTTTCGTCAGGAAGAGAGATCCATTCAGGGAATGCTGGACAGGACGAAGGCTTGGGACAGAAGGCGTCAAAAAGGTACTTGGCTTTAAAGAAGCCCTTCTCAATACTCAGTTCGAAAGCTTTTACCCTTTGTTGAAGAGCTTTCGGAGAGATTCCATAAGGGACAAAAATAATATGGAAGCCCTCCGGGCGATTAAAACCCCTGAGGAGATGACCTTACTGCGAAAGGCTATTCAGATTACCTGCGAGTCACACGCCATATTGATACAGACCCTGGATACGGCTATGACTGAGTACCAGGCCCAGGCTGTTGTGGAGTACGGATTCAAAGTCCGGGGATCCGAATACCCTGGTTATCCAAGCATTGTGGGTTCCGGTGAAAACACCTGCATCCTGCATTATACTGAAAACAGAAAGAAATTTAAGAAGACAGACCTTCTTGTGGTGGATGCAGGAGCCGAATACCATGGATATACGGCAGACGTAACCCGGACTTTACCTGTTCAGGGAACCTTTAATAAAGAGCAGAAAATTATTTACAATATCGTTTATGAGGCCCAGGAAGCAGGAATAGCCGCCTGCCTGAAAGGTAATGAGTTCAGAGCTCCTCACAACGCAGCTTTCAAAGTGGTGGCCAAGAGACTGAAGGAACAAGGAATTATCAAAGAAGAGAGCGATGCTAGGAAATACTTCTTTCACGGGACCTCGCATTATCTGGGTATGGATGTTCATGATGCAGGTTTATACGGGAAATTAACCCCGGGCAATGTCATCACCGTTGAACCGGGGATCTATATTCCGGAAGGCTCTGATTGTGATCCTAAATGGTGGAATATCGGGGTCCGGATTGAAGATGATATCCTCATTACCACCGGTGATTCGGAGAACCTGAGTGCTTCCCTTCCCCGAAAAGCGGAAGAAATAGAGGTCTTAATGAAGAAAAAGATCCTTTTCCCGGGCTTACCCAAGGAAAAATAAGGCTTCCTTTTGTTTGGAATGAAAAAAAACCTACATTTGCAACCCGTTTTATGCGATTGTGCCCGTTCAGGGGAGGGTGAATAACCTTCATCGGCACTTAAAAATTCAGATAATAAGATTAGTCATGGCAAAGAAAGGCAGCAGAATTCAGGTAATCCTCGAATGTACCGAACATAAGGAAAGCGGTAAACCCGGAACTTCCCGTTACATCACTACCAAGAACAAAAAGAACGATCCTGACCGGATGGAGCTGAAGAAATTCAACCCGATCCTCAAAAAGATGACGGTACATAAAGAAATTAAATAACCCGGTAATACCTAAAAAAAATGGCTAAGAAAGTTGTTGCAACACTCAAAACCGGTGAAGGAAGACAATTCACACGGGTTATTAAAATGGTTAAATCTCCTAAAGGATCTTATTTCTTTAAAGAAGAAGTCGTTCATAACGACCACGTAAAGGATTTCCTGGCTGACGCCAAGTAATGCCCTATGTAAAAGAAATTAAAAGCTTCTCCTAATCAGAGAAGCTTTTATTATTTATACCGGAAGCTCTAAGTTTAACCATTATGGGTATTTTCAGTTTTTTTACAAAGGATAAAAAAGAGAAACTTGATAAAGGGATTTTTATTACCCGAAAAAGTTTTTTCTCTAAGCTTGCTAATGCCATCCTCGGTAAGGCCGTAATAGATGATGAAGTCCTCTCCCATCTGGAAGAAGTATTGATCAGTTCGGATGTGGGTGTGGATACGACTCTGAAAATTATTGACAGGATTCAGAAAAGAGTAGAGAAACAACGGAAGATAGAAACGACTGAATTAAACGGGATTCTTCGGGAGGAGATTTCATCCTTATTGTTTGAAAGCGGAAATAAAGATGAAGTAGAGTTTAGCATTCCAGAAGGGAAAAAGCCTTATGTAATTATGGTAGTAGGGGTGAACGGAGTTGGGAAAACGACCACCATCGGAAAGCTGAGCTATCAGTTTAAAAAGGCAGGAAAGAATGTATTGCTGGGTGCAGCCGATACCTTTCGTGCTGCAGCAGTGGATCAGTTGAAGATCTGGGGAGAACGGACCGGCGTACCGGTTGTTTCCCAGGGCATGAACGCCGATCCTGCTTCTGTTGCTTTTGACACACTCCAGTCGGCTTTGACACGAGGTTCAGATGTTGTCATTATAGATACTGCCGGTCGTTTACATAATAAGGTAAACCTGATGAATGAACTCGGGAAGATTAAGAAAGTCATGCAAAAGGTCGTTCCCGATGCTCCCCATGAAATATTGCTGGTTTTGGATGCCTCTACCGGTCAGAATGCAATCAATCAGTGCCGTGAATTTACCGCAGCTACGGCTGTCAATGCACTTGCACTGACCAAACTCGATGGTACTGCCAAAGGAGGAGTGGTGATAGGAATCTCTTCTCTCTTTCAGATCCCGGTGAAGTATATTGGGGTAGGGGAGCAGATGGATGATCTCCAGGTTTTTAATAAGCATGAGTTTGTTGACTCCTTCTTTCAACAATAGTTCTATATTTACCCGATGAACTCCCTTTCACGTGCTTATTTATATTGTTTAGCGCTGTTGTCAGGTCTTTGCATTTCCCCTGAATTCTTCTCCCAGCAAAAATCCATCGCCGATTCCTTACTTAAACTGCCCGAGAAAGACGTGGCCGATAGTATCCTGTTAAAAAGATATAATATCATTGGCTGGAACCTGAGCACCATTGATCCGGATAAATCCAAACTCTACGCAGAGAAGGCGAGGTCACTTGCGGTTGACCTCGAGCAGCGCCGGGTCATGAAAACCGAACAGGTGATGCGAGAACTGGGCACCTCCTTCAATACCCTTGGATCCATAGCCTACCGTAATGGTGATTTTGGCCTGGCTACCAAGGAGTTTCTGAATGCCCTGAAGATCTTTGAAAAATATCATGACGATTACAAAACCGCTACTGAATACAACAACCTTGGCGGAATGTATGTGAGCCTGAACAATTACCCGGAAGCATCTAAATACATCAATAAGTCTATCGAGCTGCATGAGAAACTTTGTGCAAAAGAACCTACAAACAGAGAGTATCAAAAATCCCTGGCCAGGACATACAACAACCTGGGAAGCATGTATGGCAATCAGGATAAACTTTCAGATGCACTCTTCTATTTCGATAAATCTCTCCGCCTTCGGGAAACTCTTGGCGATAAAAGAGGAACAGCCCATACAGAATGTAATATAGGAGACGCATACATGCATCTGGGAAATTTTCCGGAGGCGGATGATTATTTTGCCAAAGCCCTGGACATCTTTCGTAAAACAGGCGACATTGTTGGAGAGGTAACCTGCCTGAATAATATCGGACTTGCATCAGGTTATGAAAAGAAATTTGACAAAGGAATAAAAGCCCTGAACGAGGCGGAAGAGATAGAAAGAAAGGCAAATTTTATCGATGATCTGAAAGCCTCTTACGAAGGATTTGCAAACCTGTATAAGGAAAAAGGAGACTTTAAAAAAGCCAATGACTACCTGTATAAATTCATCGCCATTAAGGATTCACTCGTGACCGAGAAGATCAGTAAACAGGCTGGAGAATTACAGGAGAAATACCAGAGCTCTAAAAAACAAGCCCAGATTGATCTGCTGGAACAACAGCAACGCAATGAAGAGCTTGCTTCCAGCCGCCAGCGCTTGCTCATTTACTCCATCGTTTTTGTATTGGTTATGGTTATTACACTGGCTCTCGTACTATGGAACCGTAACAAGATCAGAAAAAGAGCAAATCAGGAACTCGGGAAACAGAATACCCTCATTCAACTCCAGAAGCAGGAGACGGAACATCAGAAATCCATTATTGAAGAGAAACAGAAGGAAATACTGGATTCCATCTTGTATGCAAGGCGGATTCAGAGCGCAGTGATTACTTCGGATGATTATTTGTCAAAGCACCTCAAAGAATATTTTACGTTTTACAAACCCAAGGATATTGTAAGCGGAGATTTTTACTGGGCTCTGGCTCTGAATAAAAAGTTTTATCTGCTCACCGGTGATTGTACCGGACATGGAGTTCCAGGAGCATTCATGAGCCTGTTGATGATCTCTATTATGAATGAGGTGGTGATTGAAAAAGGAATCCATAGTCCGGAAGGAGTCCTGAACGAAGCCCGCAAATCGATCATTAAAGCCATTAACCCGGGAGGGCATGAAGAGGCCAAGGATGGGATGGACTGTACACTTTGTGTTTTCGATCTGGAGCACTTAAAACTGGAATACGCGGCTGCAAACAGCAGTTTTTATATCATGCGGGGCTCTGAATTAATTATTTGTCCAGGTGATAAAATGCCCGTGGGTAAATCGCCCAAAGACCATGAGCCTTTCACCCTCCGGAAAGTGGATCTGATCAAAGGAGATTCCATATACACGCTTACCGATGGAGTGGCTGACCAATTCGGTGGACCCAAAGGAAAGAAGTTCAAGTACAAGCAACTCCAGGAACTCATTGCTTCCAACGCCCATAGTTCCATGCATGAACAAGGGAGAGTACTGGAAATAGTCATTCAGGAGTGGAGAGGAAACCTTGAACAGGTGGATGATATTCTGGTTATTGGGGTAAAAGTTTGATTATTCAAATCAATACCCATACTTATCACCCCACAATTTCTTCAAAAAAACACGCATTTCATGTTCCCTTGTATTGGAGCCTGGTTCATAGAGCTTGGTTCCACTGATACCCTCCGGCAGATATTCCTGTTCGGAGAAATTATTTTCATAGCTATGTGCATATTTATAATCTTCTCCGTATCCGAGCTGCTTCATTAGTTTGGTAGGAGCATTCCTGATTCCGAGTGGCACAGGAAGACTCCCGGTACGTTTAACAAGATCCTGAGCCATTCCAATAGCCATGTAGGAAGCATTGCTTTTTGCTGAAGACGCCAGGTAAACGGCTGCCTGAGAAAGAATAATCCTGCTTTCAGGCATCCCAATAGTATTGACCGCCTGAAAGCAATTATTTGCGATGACCAGAGCTGTGGGATTGGCGTTTCCAATGTCTTCCGAAGCCAGGATAATCATTCTTCTGGCAATAAATAATGGATCTTCACCTCCTTCAATCATTCTGGCCAGCCAATAAACTGCTGCGTTCGGATCACTTCCGCGCATGGATTTAATAAAGGCGGAGATGATATCATAATGTTGCTCCCCGGCTTTATCGTACAAAGCCATATTCTGTTGAACCTGGTTCAGTACAAAATCATTGGTGATTACGATTTCCTGTTGAGGCGAAGAATTAATGACGAGTTCAAGGATATTGAGCAGTTTTCTGGCATCCCCTCCGCTGAGTCTCAGCAAAGCCTCTGCTTCCTCAATCCGTATGTTTTTTTCGCCCAATTCCTTGTCTTCACGAATTGCCCGGTCGATGAGTTTCAGCAGGTGTTCTTTTTCAAGATGCTTGAGTACATACACCTGGCATCGGGAGAGGAGGGCGGAAATGACTTCAAAAGAGGGATTTTCGGTTGTTGCACCAATAAGAGTTACGTCACCTTTTTCAACGGCTCCCAGCAAGGAATCCTGCTGTGACTTGCTGAAACGGTGGATCTCATCAATAAAAAGAACCGGCTTTCCTCCCCCGAACAAGCCTTGATTCCTGGCCTTTTCGATAATTTCTCGTATATCTTTGACACCCGAATTGATGGCACTGAGTGAATAAAAAGGTCTTTTAAGGGTCTGTGAAATGATATGGGCCAACGTGGTTTTCCCCACTCCGGGAGGACCCCAGAGGATGATAGAGGGCAGTATCCCGCTTTCAATGGCTTTGCGAAGCACGGCATCCTTTCCTACCAGATGTTCCTGTCCGATATATTCATCCAGGTTGGAAGGACGCATCCTTTCTGCTAAAGGTTTTGACTCAGACATTCCGCTTTTTTTACAAAGATAGTTGATATCTGTTGGATGGGGTCTGCAGGTTAATTCCTAAATTTAGGGTCTAAAGCAACCCTCCAATGAACGCTACTTTAAACCGGATATTCCTGTCATTTGCACTGATTGGATTATTTACCGTTTCCAACGCTTTTGCACAGAAAACAAAGGTTCAGAAACTGGACAAACGTAAATTTGCTATTGAAATCCGGGAAACAACCACAGAAGGAAAGAAGTTCGAAAAGGATGTTTTCGAGTTTACCCCGAAAGAGGTGATCGGTGATTATTTTGAATCCAAACTCAAGGTCCAGACCATTCATTATAAAACGGTGAAGGATAGCAGCTATACCGATGACGGGAGCGAAGTGAAATACTTTCAGATTTCCGGTCAGGAAAAATCAGGAAAGGCTGATGAAGAATACCATATCGAAGCCATCGTGAATGGGCGTGATATCTCCGGTACCATAAAACTCATGAAAGGGGATATCGTTAAGAAAAGCTGGGAGTTCGAAGGCAGCCAGAATAACTGAGTCTGGCTTTTTATCAACAGGCTCTGTTTCATTACTTCCCCTGTTTTAATGCCCATTTCTGATTAGTTTTGTGCTGACATGAAAAGCACAAAGAAAAAGCGCCCCCTTATTTTAGTAACCAATGATGATGGGATCACTGCACCGGGCATCACCGTGCTCGTTGAAATCATGAAAGAGCTGGGAGATGTGGTAGTCGTTGCACCCGACAAACCTCAAAGCGGAATGGGACATGCCATTACCATCAATTCAACACTCCGTATCAACAAAAGTAATATTCACTTGGTAAAGGCAGAATACAGCTGCTCGGGAACTCCGGTCGACTGTGTGAAGATTGCCGTAAACAAAATACTTCCTCGCAAACCTGATCTTTGTGTATCCGGGATCAATCATGGCTCCAACTATTCAATCAATGTAATCTATTCAGGCACCATGTCAGCAGCTGTTGAAGGGGCCCTGGAAAACATCCCTTCTATTGGTTTTTCCCTTTGCGATCATGACCTGGAAGCGGATTTTGGTCCTTCCCGTTTCTATGTCCGTCAGATCGCTGAACGCATCCTGAAAGACGGACTTCCGAGTGGTGTTTGTCTGAATGTAAATATTCCGGATATTCCTTCTGAAGAAATTAAAGGGATAAAAGTTTGCAGGCAAACAAAGGCTAACTGGATTGAAGAATTAGATGAGCGCATGGACCCTAGTGGTAAACCCTATTTCTGGCTCACCGGCAGGTTCGATAATTTTGAGAAAGGGGCAAAGGGTACGGATGTCTGGGCCCTTGACAATAAGTATATCTCCATCGTTCCCGTTCAGTTCGACCTCACGGCCTATGCCGCTATTCCGAAACTAAAAAAACTGGAGAAATGAAAGGCCGTGCTGACCATATGTACCTTGGACTTGCAATAGGGATACTTTTTCCGTTTGTAGCCTACTTCGTTTATTATATCTATGGTTACCGGTTTATGTCCATCCCTGTTTTTATCGGACATCAGAAATATAATGGACTGCTTCTATCGAATATCAGACTGTGTATGATTGCCAACCTCGTTCCCTTTTTTCTTTTTATCTATACCGAACGAATGAAATCAGCACGAGGAATACTTTTTTCAATGTTTATCTGGGCAGGAATACTTGGTTACCTGACTTATTTAGCCTGAACATGAAATACTACCTGATCGCCGGCGAAGCTTCCGGAGACTTACATGCTTCCAATCTGATGCGGGAAATCCAAAAGAAGGACCTGCACGCAGAATTCCGTTGTTGGGGTGGAGACCTTATGGAGGCGCAGGGAGGTACAATCGTAAAACATTATAGGGATCTGGCGTTTATGGGATTCACAGAGGTCCTTGCCAATATCAGGACTATTTTAGGGAACATAGAGTTCTGCAAAAATGATATCAAGGAGTGGAACCCAGATGTGGTTATTATGGTCGATTACCCGGGCTTTAACCTTCGGATTGCAGGCTTTGTAAAAGAAAAAGGGATTCCGGTATTTTATTATATCTCTCCCGCCATTTGGGCCTGGAAACAAAGCCGGGTCTATAAGATCAGGAAGGTGGTGGACCGGATGTTTACCATCCTTCCTTTTGAGAAAGACTTTTACGCACGGTTTGATTTTGATGTAGACTTTGTAGGTCACCCGCTCCTGGATGCGCTTCAGCATAGCACCGAGCAAACCCTGATTTTGAAAGGAAACAAGCCTGTCATAGCGCTCCTGCCGGGAAGTCGTAAGCAGGAAATAAGCAGGATGCTGCCGGTCATGCTAGAGGTCCGGAGACAATTTCCTCAATACCATTTTGTCGTGGCAGGAGCCCCTTCTATGCCCAAAGCATTTTATGAATCTATTATAGATGGGTCGGATGTGGAGATTGTTTTCGGTCAGACTTATGGTCTCCTGAGGCAATCCTATGCCGCACTTGTTACCTCCGGCACAGCCACACTGGAAACAGCTTTATTTCGGGTCCCACAAGTAGTCTGTTATAAAGCAGGCTCTATTTCTTACCAGATTGCAAGGCGATTGGTAACCGTCAAATATATTTCTCTCGTGAACCTGATCATGGACCGGCCCATCATAACAGAGCTGATTCAGGATGATATGAACCCAACCCGGCTTGCAACAGAATTGAGATTGATTACCAGCGATGAAGGGAACAGAAAAAGGATGCTGCAGGAACTGGATGAACTTAAAATTAAACTGGGAGGCCCTGGTGCTTCCGCCCGTCTTGCAGAACTGATGATGAAATACCTCCGACTCAAGCATGCCTGATTGTAAGAGAATTTTACGACTCCTCCTGTTCGTTTCCGTTTCAGCCCGATGCTCTACCGTTGATATCAGGCTGATGTCTGATATAAAACCAGCCGCGGTGATTTGTTCAATTGTTTCCGGAAAATACGTGGTTTATGGGGATGACCGGCGTATCACGGATACGATCTCCGCTGCTGTGCTTGAATTTCAGTCCGGGAAAGATTCCGTTTTAGTCAAAACCTTGGAAAAGAAACTCGGATGCTACAGGAAAGTATCCCTGGTTTCCATTATCTCCGCTTCCTCCTTTAAACTCAAATCCATTGCACCGGCTACAAGCATCAGAATATACGATGGTGATCTGCAAGTTTCGGTCGAGAAAGAAATCATGATGCTCATCAATCATGTGGATCTTGAAAAATACGTGGCCGGAGTGGTGGAAGCTGAATCAGGGACCATTGCAGAGGATGAATTCTATAAAGTCCAATCCATCCTTTGCCGCACCTATGTCCTGGCAAATAAAAATAAACATCTGGCCGAAGGATTCAATCTCTGCGATCAGGTTCATTGCCAGGTATACAGAGGTAAGACCAAGAACCCCAGAATCTTTTTTGCAAGCAACGAGACCCATGATCTGGTGGTGGTTGACAATGATTTAAAATTGATATCTACCACATTCTGCTCGAACTGTGGCGGGCAAACGGTGAATTCGGAAGATGTATGGGGTAAACCCTCCAGCAGCCTTAAGTCGGTTAAAGATTCATTCTGCCTCCGGATGCCTCATGCCAGATGGGAGAGACATGTGTCTGTAGAAGACTGGAAAAATTATCTGGAACTCAAGCATAAGTTTCCTGTGAATGACAGCACCTCTTTCAGCTCAGCACTCAATAACAATCAGAACGGACGGATGGTTTATTTTACAGATAAGAATCTTAAAATACCGCTTAAAGTCATTCGAACAGATTTTCAGCTTAAGTCTACTTTCTTCTCGGTGATGCAACGAAACGACTCCGTAATTTTCAACGGTAGGGGATACGGGCATGGGGTAGGACTTTGTCAGGAAGGTGCTATGAATATGGCTAAGCTTGGGTATTCCTACAAAGAGATTCTTAACTTTTACTACCGTAACATCAATATCATCGACCTGGATAAGATGGAATTCTTCAAGGAAGAGGATTGAAGGCCTGATACTTTCCAAGTTCAAACCCCGCTATCGTCATGGAATCATTGGTGAATCGAAGATGTCTCCCGAAGATGGTCTTTTGTTTAGGGAAAGTTTCCAGCCAGCCATTCTTCACCAGGTAAATTATTTTGCAGGCTAAAACACTGTCGATGCATCGCTTATTCCGGTCCCCATACCAGGATGAAACTTTAATCAGCTCGGGGTTAGCGGAAGCCAATAGAAAAGAATTCCACTGATCTCCGATGATCCCGCAATGCCCCAGCTGAGCCAGAGGTTTCAGATCTTCAAGGCTTCTTTCATTGAGGTCCTTATCTTTTTGTGTCAGATAGATTGTTGCTGTGGAGGATGCTGTTATGAGGGCATAGCAAATTAACAATCCGGTAAATACAGGCTTCAGCCTGGCTGAGTTGCACCGGTCACCGATGACCACGAATAAGGCAATCAACGATACATAAGGGTAAGTCTGATACCAGAAATTGTAATGATTCAGACAAACCCATTTCGACATAATCACCATCATTTCTCCTCCGATGGTATTGAATAAAAGGAAGAGAGGGATAAAACCGAATGCTGTTGTTTTTTTTTCAAAAAGGAGGATGATGCTGAACAGAATCAGTGCAAGAAAAAATATATTGTGTAGGGAGATCAACACCCCTTCGTTTCCGCATAAGCCGTGATAATAAGCCTGGAGATAGCATCTGACTCCTTGTTCCATTTCCGAAGAGGAGGCCATCCAATGCTCATTATAGGAAGCAACCCGCATGCTGTTGGATTTGGCATAGCTGATAAAACAGGCTCCCAGAATAATGATCGATGCTCCAATCAGCAGGAAAAGCCCCAGCTTCATACGGGGAAATTTCCTGACTGCCTGAGTCATATTCTTGTCTTTACGGAACTGAATACCCGCAGCTCCAATAATGGAAAGAACCGCAATGATGCTTCCTTCCGAACTCCAGAGAGCCATGACTCCGGAGAGAAACAATCCGGCCAGCAGAAATCCCGCCTTTAGATCCTGTCTCTTTTTGAATGCCTTCTGAAACAAAAACAAGAGGGAGATAGACATTAGAATAAACATGTACTGTGCAGCATAAGGATGTGCAAGCCTCAACATGTGATCGGTGGTATGCACCGGGAAAAAGAGGAGGACACAGAGCAAGACCTTATACCAGCGATTTTCTATGAACGCACTTAGCATCAGAACAAAGAGCAATACCAAGCTATAAAGCACGAACGAAGAGAGCAGGGCAGGAGAGACGTGCAACACTTTGTAGAGCACATGGGTCAGAAGAGGGATGATACTCCCTAACCGGTCCTGGCCCCAAAAATAATAATCAGAGGGGAGGTGAAAATCATATCCCATGAGAATATGAATCGCATTGTCTGAATTCAAGAAAGGAGAGAAAAAAGGGGAGAGAATCAAAAAAGAAAGTACAACAATACTAAGCTTTGCAAAAACCAGAAGAAGAGTATTCGTAAATTTCACTGAATCGGGTTTATATAATCTTCAGATATCCTTCTATTCCTTTTTCCAGGCTCCAGACATTCCTATAGCCTTGTTCCTGCAATATTTTAACTGCGGAGCGGCTTCGCGATCCTTTCTGACAATGAAGGATCACAGGTATATCTCTGGGAATCCTGTTTAAGTTATCCAATAAGGTTCCCATAGGAATAAAGGTATCAGCAATCGTTCCCGAGGCATACTCCGGTTCTTCCCTGATATCAATGACCCGAATGGCTGCCTGAGTACTCAATTTTGATCGCAGATCATCTGCAGTGATCTCCGGGATTTCCAACATGCACTCATCCTGAAAGGGAAGGATAGACTTTAGCTCCTGATTCTTTACCTGGGCAGCAAACGAGAAGGTATTGAATGTGTTTTTGAGGGCATCATATACCAACAGCTTTCCACGAAGTACTTCTCCAGATTCGGAAATTATTTTGAGTACCTCTGTTGCCATCAGACAGCCTATAGTACCGGGAAGTATCCCGAGCACCCCCGATTCCATACAGGATCCTGTATCGCCGGGTTCCGGGTAAAGGCATCGGTAGGTGGGTCCTCCTTTATAATTAAAAACACTGACTTGCCCTTCAAACTGAAATATGGATCCGAACACAACCGGTTTTCCAAGAATAACACAGGCATCGTTTACCAGGTAGCGGGTCCGGAAATTATCTGAACCATCTACGATCAGATCATATGCATTAAGGAGGTCAAGAGCATTTGCTGCTGTCAGTTCCTGATCATGACAGTGAATATAAGCATGAGGGTTCATGGTTTTCAGGCGGGCAGCAGCACATTGCGCCTTTGATTTTCCAAGATCTGCTTCTCCATACAAAATCTGTCGCTGCAGATTACTTAAGTCAACCTTGTCAAAATCCATCACTCCAAGGGTTCCCACACCGGCAGCAACGAGGTACTGAAGAACAGGACATCCCAATCCACCAGCACCCACCACGAGTACCCGTGCTTGCTTGAATTTCAGCTGACCTTCCATCCCGATTTGAGGGAGGATGGTTTGCCGTTTATAACGTTCCTGTTCCTGGATATTCATGAGGATTAAATCAGATAACGGGTTCTGTGAGGTGTAAGGCTTTATCCCAGTCTTTCCACACCACTTCATATCCTCCGGCTTTGATCATGTCTGCTATCTCGGCAGGGCTGCGTTCATCCGAAATTTCGAACTGTTCAAGCGAATCTGATGATTCTGAATACCCGCCGGGGTTTGTTTTAGAACCTGCACTCATGCTTGTAATTCCAAGCTTAATAACATGGTTGCGGAAACTTTCCTGTTCCCTCGTACTCAGCGAGAGCTCTGCTTCCGGTTTAAACAACCGATAAGCACAAATCAATTGTACCAGTTCCCGGTCGGTCATAAAGGAAGCAAATGATTTCTTTTCGTGTGCGCCTGTTTCAATAGGTCGTAGCCTAGGGAAAGAGATGCTATATTTGGTTTTCCAGTATTTCTTCTCCAGATAATCCAGATGCAGCGCACAGAAAAAGGAATCAGTCCTCCAATCTTCCAGCCCTATCAAAACACCCAGACCAATTTTATGAATATGTGCAGCACCCAGCCGGTCGGGTGTTTGAAGTCTCCAGACAAAGTTTGATTTTTTTCCCTTGGGATGATGTGTTTTGTACTGATCCTCGTGATACGTTTCCTGATAAACCAGCACGGCAGATAATCCTTCGGAGATCAGATCTCTGTATTCTGCTTCCTCCAGAGGTTGTACTTCAATGGATATATTAGAAAAGTAAGGACGAAGCAAGCGGATTGCATTTTTCAGATAGGGGACAGCCACTTTGTAAGACTCACCGGTTACCAGCAATACATGATCATAACCCCATTGCTTGAGGATGGCCGCTTCACTTAGAATTTCCTGATCGGTGAGTGTTTTTCTGGCGATAGGGTTATCGAGGCTGAATGCACAATAGTTGCAAATGTTTTGGCACTCATTCGATAGATAGAGCGGAGCATACATCTGAATGGTCTTGCCAAAACGTTTCTGAGTCAAGGCCATACTTTTCGCAGCCATCTTTTCGAGAAAAGGAATGGCAGCAGGAGAAATAAGTGCTTTGAAGTCTTCCAGGCTGCATCGTTCCTTTTGCAAAGCAAGCTCCACATCGTTGGCGCGCTTGGAGTTTATGCTTTCCTTTATTTCTGACCAGGAAAGGGTCTGAAAAAGATCAGTAAAGTCGCTGTTTTCTTTCATTGTTAATCGTTCAAAAAAGCGGTAAGAGGGCTGCTGGGGTTGGCCTTATCTGTTATCGGAGCAAGTTTCGCCTCGAATGCCAGGCGACCTGCTTCCACAGCCGTTTTAAAAGCAAAAGCCATTTTTACTGGATCGGGAGAAGAGGCAATAGCCGTATTTACAAGCACGGCATCTGCACCCAGTTCCATGGCCGCCGCAGCATGAGAGGGGCTTCCTATTCCGGCATCAATCACCACAGGTACCTTGCTCTGTTCTATGATTATTTCCAGAAAATCGATGGTCCTAAGACCCTTATTGCTCCCAATCGGAGATCCCAGTGGCATTACCGCTGCGACACCAACATCTTCCAGACGCTTACAAAGTACAGGATCGGCATGAATATAGGGCAGTACTATAAATCCGAGTTTGACGAGTGTTTCCGCTGCCTTCAGCGTCTCAATCGGATCCGGCATGAGGTACTTGGGATCGGGATGAATCTCTAATTTGATCCAACTGGTCCCCATTGCCTCTCTGGCAAGCTCTGCAGCATAGAGCGCTTCCTTTGCATTCCGAACCCCTGATGTATTCGGCAGTAAATTGATTCTCGGATGGGTCAGATGAGAAAGGATATCAGTTTCTTTTTGCTGCAGGTCAATACGGCGCAGCGCAACAGTTACCAGCTCGGATCCGGATACAACCAGAGCTTCCTCCATCAGTGCAGAAGATGAAAACTTACCGGTTCCGGTAAAAAGTCTGGAACCGAATTCTTTTCCGGCTATGATTAGTTTTTTCATGTGGTGGTCTTTTGTGTTGAATACTGATAGACAGCAAATAAAAACTTACTGGCAGCAGCAATAGGGTCATGGCTTAAGTTAACAGCAGAGGATACTGCAAAACCATGAATACCGCTCCTAAATATTGCTTCTGCATCTTCGGGTCTTATGCCTCCGATAGCAATGATAGGCATAAGAGAAGCATATTTCCGGGCAATAGCCTCTATTCCTTCTAATCCTATAACAGGACTCAGTTTTTCTTTGGTAAGGGTAAAGCGAAACGGGCCCAGCCCGACATAATCCGCTGAAGTCTGAAGGATTTGTTCCACATCTGCTTCTGTATTGGCGGTGGCACCAATGATTGCAGAAGAACCCAGAAGTATTCTGGCTTCTGATACTCCCATGTCGGCTTTTCCGAGGTGAACTCCATCAGCCCCTATTTCTGCTGCCAGCCTTACATGATCATTGATAATAAGCCTGGCTTCATGTTTCCGACATACTGTTTTTGTTTCCAAAGCGAGCTTCAATAATTCCTGCTCCGATCTTCCTTTCAATCTCAATTGCACCCAGTCAGCACCTCCAGAGCAGGCCAGATCAGCAAGCTGGGCATGACTCAGCACAGGATGATCCTGGGTGAGATATTGAAATTTTGAAATGTGTTTTTTCATGCCGTTAATGAATGATATCCAAGCAGGCTGTCATTGCTCTCCAGTACTTCAAGGGTATAATCCTTTGCCAAGAGACAAGCCTTATCAAGTTCCGCTCCTTTAGCCAGCCTTGCAGCAATGGCAGACGAAAGAATGCAGCCTGATCCATGCTTGGGTTTTACGTCGTAGGTTCTTCCTCCGAAAGAAATCCGTTTACCACCTTTAAGGAACAAAATGTCTTCTCCTTTTTTCTTTTCACTATGTCCGCCTTTCAGAAAAACATGACAGTATTGGCTTAACAAGGAAGCATTCTGTTCGGCAGCACCGGTTTCTCCCAGTTCCACTGCTTCAGGGATATTGGGAGTGATCAGATAAAGTTCGGAGCAGATGGTCTGCAGCAAGTGCATATTAGGCTTTGTCTGAAAATCATATCCAGCGCTGACTTTGAGAATCGGATCCCAAATAAAACGGAGAGAAGGGGAGAGAGCCTTCATCTCCAGCAGAAGCCTGAGCAACATTTCCGGGCTCTCGATCAACCCTATCTTTACAAATTGAACTTCAAAGCGTTTTAAGATGACTTTTATCTGCCTGAGAATTTCATCATAAGGAATCCATCGCACCCCTTCAAACTCCACATCATTCTGAAAAGTAAGGGCAGAGCAAACACCCAGGCCATAAACCCGGCTCGCTTCAAAGGTTTTAATATCCGCCAGAATACCTGCACCCGCGCTTGGATCGAAACCTGCAATACTCAGTACATAATTTCTGTTCATGGTATTCAACTTTTCATTTCAAAGGTAAATTTCACTTCCTGCTTTCCGGAATTCTTCCGATTTAACTTCCATCTCCTTTTGAACATTCTCCTGATCTTCTGCGTAATCTCTGACATCCTGAGAGATTTTCATAGAACAGAAATGGGGTCCGCACATGGAGCAGAAGTGAGCAATCTTCGCCCCTTCTGCCGGAAGTGTTTCATCATGGTATTCCCTTGCGGTATCCGGATCAAGAGAAAGGTTGAACTGGTCATCCCAGCGAAATTCAAACCGGGCTTTGCTTAATGCATTGTCGCGGTATTGTGCTCCCGGATGACCTTTAGCCAGATCCGCAGCATGAGCTGCGATCTTATAGGCGATGACCCCGTCTTTCACATCTTTCTTATTCGGTAATCCCAGATGTTCTTTGGGAGTAACATAACAAAGCATTGCGGTTCCGTACCAACCGATCATTGCAGCCCCTATTGCGGAAGTAATATGATCATACCCTGGAGCAATATCAGTGGTCAGAGGCCCCAGTGTATAGAACGGAGCTTCCTCACAATGTTTTAACTGCATATCCATATTCTCTTTGATAAGGTGCATGGGGACGTGTCCTGGCCCTTCAATCATCACCTGGATGTCATGTTTCCAGGCAATCTTGGTGAGTTCGCCGAGTGTGATCAGTTCACTGAACTGAGCTTCATCATTTGCGTCGGCAATAGAACCGGGTCTCAGTCCATCTCCGAGAGAGAAGGCCACATCGTATGCTTTCATAATCTCACAGATCTCTTCAAAATGAGAATACAGGAAATTTTCTTTGTGGTGTGCAAGGCACCATTTGGCCATGATACTGCCTCCACGGGAAACAATACCGGTCATCCGTTTAGCGGTCATCGGGATGTAGCGCAGAAGCACCCCGGCATGGATAGTGAAATAATCAACTCCTTGTTCAGCCTGCTCTATTAAGGTATCCCTGAAGATTTCCCAGGTAAGGTCTTCTGCTTTGCCCTTCACTTTTTCTAGAGCCTGATAGATAGGAACGGTGCCCACCGGTACCGGACAATTGCGTATGATCCATTCCCTTGTTTCATGAATATTTTTTCCTGTGCTCAGATCCATCAGGGTATCGCCACCCCACCGGCAGCTCCAAACGGCTTTCTCCACTTCTTCTTCAATAGAAGAAGAGACCACCGAGTTCCCGATATTGGTATTTATTTTTACAAGAAAGTTCCTGCCGATAATCATGGGTTCAGATTCCGGATGATTAATATTTGAAGGGATGATAGCCCTTCCGGCAGCAATTTCTTCCCGAACAAATTCAGGAGTGATGAATTTGACCGGTGTGCGAGCCCCGAAACTATTACCTGGATGTTGGGCACTAAGTGATAAGCTCAATTTCAGTTCATCAATCCGTTGATTTTCGCGGATCGCTACATACTCCATTTCCGGAGTGATGGTTCCTTTTCTGGCATAGTGCATCTGAGAAACGTTATGGCCCGGTTTTGCTTTCAGGGGCATTTTCAGATGTTCGAAACGGAGGTTATCCAGACTGCTGTCTTTCATTCTGGCCCGGCAAAAGGCAGAAGAGAATTCTTTCAATTCATCGACATCATTTCTCTTCCGTATCCAGGATTCACGCAGGCGGGGAAGCCCGTCTTCAAGACTTATGGTGTGAGCTGCATCGGTATAAGGTCCGCTCGTATCGTAGACAGTTACCGGTGCATTTATTTCCTTGCGTTCCTTTCCGTGTGAATGGATGGTGGTCTCATTCAAGGCAATCTCCCTCATGGCAACCTGTATATCATGAATTTTGCCTTTCACGAACACCTTTTTCGAAGCCGGTAATGGAGTGCAGGTTATGCCCGGAATAGTTTCCAGGATGTTGTTGGTTTTTGATTCCTCTGTTTTCTTCATAGCTCTGATTATTTAAATAATTACCTCACGTATGTTGACTACTGAATGTTGCTAATTTCTCATCCTCCTTGTGTTGCTTGTATAATGGTAATGGAATCATGTTCTTTGACCAACTGATCCTTCCAAACAGAGCGGGGAATAACGTTATGATTGATGGCAACTGCAATACCTTTGATTGATTCCAGCTCCGACTTTTTCAATAGGTCCCAAAGGGAGCTCGGAGGAGGAATATCCATAGACCTGTCATTAATTTTTACATTCATTTGCCGAAAGAGTAGGAGGGGAGGAGATAGTAATTACCCGGAGGCAGGATCCTACAGAGAGGTTTCTACTTTTCCCTTCGCAGGCATGATCCTGTTCAGGTTCCGAGGGTATTATCTCAGCCTTCACGCCACTGGCGTGAAGACACCCCTAAAGTTTCTAATTCTTAACACTGCAATAGTAACGAAAATATAAAAAAAAGCCTGATTTCCTCTTGATTTAAGTTTTCAACAGAATAAGGGTTTCAGAAGGACTCTCTCAGCTTTTTTGCACTTGTACAGTCTCCACTTTTTTTCTGATTTCAACAAAACGTGTTACAGGATCAGGGTTACTCCAGATATCGCCCATGAGCATCGCTCCGTCGAAACCTGTATCAATGACCTGGTCTATGGTTGCTAAGGCAACCCCGCCAAGTGCCATGACCCGGGGTTTTGCTTCTTCCTCCTTCTTAAATGCGGTTAAAAAGATTTTAAGTTCATCGAGGCTAAAAGCACTTTTGTATCCAGATTTGCTGATGCTGTCAAAAACCGGACTTAGAAATACATAATCATAAGCTCTTTTATTCTGTTTCAACTCAGTCAGAGAATGAAATGAAGCGGAAAGACTTTTGTTTTTTAGTTTTTTAAAGAGCAAATCTCCTTCCGGGATCTTTTTCCCCGCTTCGCTCAAATGAATTCCACGGAGCGGATAGGTCAGAGCCAGTTCATAATAAGTGTGGATAACGATGCGAGGATGGTAGGCCGATGAGATAGTATCCAGAATCGTTCTGAAACCTGATTCAGTCATGTTATTCGTCCGTAGATGGAGGAAGGAGAGGCCTTCGTCGAAAAGTGCTGGAATACAGTAGCATTTATCTCTGATCTCTTCTGTAGTTCCGATAAGTCCAAGATCAAACATCATAATCCACTAGTATTTAGAATGTTCCATTCTTGCATTTATAAACTTTCGGAAGCCTAAAGTTAAAAAAAAGCCTAACTTTAACCGTTTTTTCGTAAATTAGAACAACTACCCTATTTATTGAGGAAGATTTCACGTATTAATATGATATTTAGCCCGAAAGTTAAGTACACTTTCACCTTTTTGCTTGTTTTCTTCCTGATTTTTCAGGGTAAAGCGGTATTGGCCCAAACTCCAGCACCCTGGGAATTTACATTTGCAGGCAGGGTTCAGCATGTAGATGAAAAAGGAAAAGAAGTGGACCTGGAAGGAGCGGTGTGTACACTAACCAAGAGTGGAACCGTAGTTACCTCTGTTACAACTGGGAACAAAGGAAAATTTTCCTTCAAATTGGATGGGAACGGGGATTATGTGGTTTCCCTCACCAAGCCCGGATTTATTGTTAAAAAATTTGCTGTCTCCACCCGGAACGTTCCCGAAGAAAGGGCTGCTCATGGGTTTGGGCCTTGGGATATTACGATCGTCATTTTTGAACAATATCCCGGACTAGACTATTCCATCACCAACAACCCCATAGCCAAGGTCGTGTACAATCCATCCAAAGATGTGGATGATTTTACTTTCGATGCTGCTTACACAGAATCGATGAAGAGTGCGATTGCCAAGCTGGAAGATCTGGCTCGTGCTGCAAGGGAGAAGGACAAATCATTTGCCTCCGCTATGGCAGCGGGAGATAAAGCTTTTCAGGCAAAAGATTATAACGGTGCGAAAGCCCAGTATACCGCTGCTGCCGCTATAAAACCAAATGAGCAGGGCCCCAAGGATAAGATCAAAGACTGTGACGCCGCGATTGCGGATGCCGCTAAAAAAGGAGCTGCGGATGCGGACTATAAAGCTGCTGTTGCCGCCGGAGAAGCAGCCCTCGGAAAGAAAGATTATAGCGGGGCACAGGCTTCCTATCAGAAAGCAGCTACCCTCAAACCGGATGAAAAGGTGCCACCCCAGAAGCTTAAAGATATTGCAGATCTGATTCAGAAAGCAAAGGATGATGCTGCCAGTCAGGGTAAGTATACCGATGCTATGGCCAAGGGAGATGCCGCTTTCAAAGCCACCAAATATGAGGATGCGAAATCTGCTTATAATGATGCCCTCGCTGTAAAGCCGAAGGACCCAGTAGCTACTCAAAAAATAAGTGATTGTAACACGGCTCTGGATGCTAAGAACAAGGCAGACAAGCTGGATGCATCGTACAAAGCGGCTCTTAAAAAAGGGGATGATGCCTTCACTGCTAAAGATTATGTTACCGCAAAAGCCGGCTATACCGATGCATCCTCCATCAAACCGACAGAACAATATCCAAAAGACAGGCTGAAAGCTATTGACGATCTGAGTGCCAACAAAGCGAAGTATGATAAAGCGATTGCAAAAGGAGATGCTGCACTGAAAGCACTGAAATACGACGATGCAAAAGCAGGATACAATGAAGCTTTAACCTATGTGCCCAAAGATGCCTACGCCACCCAGAAACTGACAGAGATCGATGCAGCACTCGCCTCCAAAAGCAAGCAGGATAAACTGGATTCCGACTACAAGGCGGCAGTCAAAAAAGGCGATGATGCCTTGGCCGCAAAAGACTATACCAAAGCCACGGCAGGATATACAGCCGCAAGCACGCTGAAGCCTTCAGAACAATATCCCAAGGATCAACTGAAAGCGATTGGTGATCTTCAGAAAAAGGCAAATGATGCAGCAGCCAACAAAGCAAAATATGATGCTGCGATCCTTAAAGGCGATGCAGCCGTTAAAGCCACCAAATATGATGATGCTAAAGCTGCTTACAATGATGCCCTCACTGCCATACCGGATGATGCGATCGCCAAACAAAAAATAAAAGATGTAGACGCATTGATTCAAAAACTCAAGGGAGATGCAGAGCTCAAAGCCAAGTACGATAAAGCCATTGCGACCGCTGATGCTGCCTTTAAAGGAAAAACATACGAAGACGCAAAAGTATCTTATAACGAGGCGCTCGGTTATAAACCAGCGGAACAATACCCAAAAGATCAGCTCAAACTGATCGATGCTGCCATTAAAGATGCACAGGCTAAGGCCGGACTTGAAAAAAATTACAAGGATGCGATAGACCGGGGAGACGCTGCGTTTAAAACAAAAGATTGGGTGAAGTCCAAAGCAGGATATACCGACGCTCTTGCCCTCAAGGCCACCGAAGCTTATCCAAAAGCCCAGATCAAAGCCATTGATGATGCAATTGCGGCAGATGAAAACAAAGGGAAACTAGAAGCCAAATACCAGGCTGCCCTCAAAAAAGGAGATGATGCGATGAAGGCCAAATCCTACGAGGATGCAAAAGCAGGATATACAGAAGCCACCACGCTGAAGCCTTCAGAACAATATCCCAAGGATCAACTGAAAGCGATTGGTGATCTTCAGAAAAAGGCAAATGATGCAGCAGCCAACAAAGCAAAATATGATGCTGCGATCCTTAAAGGCGATGCAGCCGTTAAAGCCACCAAATATGATGATGCTAAAGCTGCTTACAATGATGCCCTCACTGCCATACCGGATGATGCGATCGCCAAACAAAAAATAAAAGATGTAGACGCATTGATTCAAAAACTCAAGGGAGATGCAGAGCTCAAAGCCAAGTACGATAAAGCCATTGCGACCGCTGATGCTGCCTTTAAAGGAAAAACATACGAAGACGCAAAAG
>Ga0206996_1091_pt2 | contig 22162 bp, 24 predicted proteins | sample Alteio_BWMinCont_2_FD_153467 | JGI IMG/M metagenome (GOLD analysis project Ga0206996, IMG submission 153467) | Enriched cells from forest soil in Barre Woods Harvard Forest LTER site, Petersham, Massachusetts, United States -... | ecosystem: Environmental > Terrestrial > Soil > Temperate forest >...
TTTAATAAGGAAGAGATAAACCGAGCGTTGAAGCTTTCTGGAGCTGAAGATATCAAGTGGTTTTCGACGGAAGAGAGCGGATACTATCAGCCAGTGATCTTGGCTAGATTTTCCGGTCGTGAAAAATGAATCGAGGTCCCTTTATTGATGTGGCTTAACAGTGTCCCTTATACCCATCAAGGATGTAGCCTCAAATCTGTTATGGGTAGATTATACAAATTATATAACTTGAATTCAAAATTAATATTTTGTATAATTACTCATGGGAACGAAAATGCAGAAGGCCATTAACTATCTTAAAGAGCATCCAGTGCTGAACCTCAGCCAAGCTGCCGCCATTGGCATCTCCCGTCATGAACTCAAGCTTTGGGTCGATGGTGGGTCAATTAAACGCGTTGGCCGAGGGCTCTATAGTTTGCAAAATGCCACAGCATCACCGCAGGAGACAATCGCTTTTTTCACTCCACCGTGTGCCATGGCGGGGCTCTCAGCCCTTGAACATTGGGGTTACACGAATTACGTTGTGCGTGAGGTCTGGGTTGCCGTGCCACTAGGCCGGGCCCCCAGTTCTAAAGAAGGCATTCACACCATTATACAAAAACCGGAGATATTTAACCTTGGTCTTACAACGGTTGAAACACCGTGGGGGCCGATCCAAGTTTTTGACCGCGAAAAATCTGTACTCGATGGGCTTCGTGGCAGCTATCTCGACGATGAAGAGAAATTTCGAATGCTCAAACGGTGGCGACGTGATCCAAAACGAAATCGAAAGAACCTAGGCGCATACGCCGCTAAAATTAAAGTCAAAAAAGACTTTATGAACTGGCTCGCGTTTTTGGGAGCTCAAGAATGAATTGGCTTGTCATGAAGGAGCGCCTCGAAAAGGCCATGACCAATCAAGACTCGCACTTCAAAGGCTATAGTCTTCTAGAAGCGCTGTCGCTACTTGTCCGTGAGCGATTCATTACGCGTGCCGCTCAGTCTGAAGTCGGCGACGCCTTTATATTTAAGGGTGGGCTTTTGCTCACAATGATGTACACAAAAGGCTCACGTTACACCAATGATGCTGACGTCACTATCATCGGCCCGAACGATCTACAGACTCTGCAAAAAACTATTGATACCATCATGGGAATTGAGCTTGAAGACGGTTTTAAGTTCACTCGAAACACTGGCCACATTATTTCAAATGATATGCGCGAATACGACGGTGCCCAATTCCAAATTACTTGTGAAATCGAAGGCTACCAGCCACAAAAATTCAATTTGGATATCGGCATTGGCGATGCGGTTAAGCCAATTTTGAGTAAGTTGCCCACCCTTGAAGAATTAAGTGCCACAGCACTTGAAGTGCAAGTTTACCCACCAGAAACAATCGCCGCTGAAAAATTGCACGCTTGTATTTATCATGGGGCTGATAACACTCGTATGAAAGATTATTACGATCTTTATCAACTACGTGAGATTGTCGACATCAAAAAATTTAATGCGGCTGCAAGGGCCACTTTTAAACGGCGTAAAGAAGAATATCCCTGTGCGCTGCCAGAAGATGAAATCAAAAATAGCCAGTTACAAACGCGTTGGGACAGTTTCTTAAAATCACAAAAGTCGAGGGTCTTTCGTGAGATGCCAAAAGACATTGCCAGCGTCATGAAATCCATTCGTGAATTTTACGGAACGGTGAAACCATGAGTCGAAATATATTTTTCTCAGCCGATCACCATTTTGGCCATAACAATATAATTAAATACTGTAACCGTCCCTTCGCATCGACCGAGGAGATGAATGAAGAACTCGTCAAACGCTGGAACAGTGTCGTCGGCATCAATGATATTGTTCACTATCTTGGTGACTTCTCACTTTCAAAAAATCTGGTTGAACCCTTTGCCGCTCGTCTCAATGGCGAAAAGCATCTGGTCATGGGCAATCACGACACTTGCCATCCGACGAATAAAAAGAAAGCCGAAATTGGGCTTGAGATTTATAAGAGAGCTGGTTTTAAAACGATTCAACTTGAAGCACATATGGATATAGCTGGCCAGTCCGTTCTTCTCCATCACATGCCCTATGTTGAAGAAGAACCGAAGCTCGAGTATAAAATTAGGTTTCATAAATACCGTCCGATTGATAATGGCGGATGGCTTTTGCACGGGCATGTTCACGAAAAATGGAAAACAAAAGATCATATGGTTAACGTTGGCGTGGACGTTTGGGATTTTTATCCCGTATCGATCACCCAGATAGAACATATGATTAGCCCCGCATCAAATAATTTGACGTAGGTAAAAATTAACCTAGACGTAGTAGGGCCACTGCTCAATCAAGGGTGAATCAGGGGGGCGGGAGTGAGACATCAGAGCCCAACCCCTTTTTTCGTTTAATTCGTTCAATCAACAGAGTTTACCATTCGTTCTCGGCAAATGTTCTCCTTAAAAAAATAATAATAAAATTGTTCTCTGATATTTAGCATCGAAAATGGTTCAACTGGAGATGGCGATATCGGAGCGGATATTTTTTCCAGAGTCGTTAAGCAGCGAGAATCTTAGGAAAAATCTTGAGCACTTCTTTGGAGAACGAGAGAACAATTTTCGGGTCCACCTCCCGTTTGGTCCACCATTTAACCCACACTGGTTAGCCCCCAAAACGGGGGCATTTTCTAAGTCGTTGTTATCAATCATTAACCCAGAGGCCTCAATAACTAAGCCCCGCCCAGTGAGCGTTAGCGGAAATTACCGAACATTTCCTGACTATGCCCCACTTCAGCCCCACCTGTGCCCCACGTGAAAAAAACCACGGTCATTTCAAGCTCACAAATTCTACGTGAGTAGACCGTGCTACACGTGTGGACTCAAATCCAAGAAGGTTTTCGAGTGAGATCCAGTTCCGCGTCTACGCGTGTGGTGCCATACACACGTAGAAAGGGAATAACTATGTGGGGCTTTAAAGTGACAACACCCCTAAGGACCATTCAAGACGTCATTGAAGTTAAAACGATCTCCCATGAGTTCGTCATTCAGGCCATTGAACAGGGCCTTATTCGTGGACTTTTCAATAAAAGCCAGATCAAAAGTCTCCTCGCAAAAGTAAATGTCGACGACTCAGTTCGAAAGACTCTCAAATCTAATCTCGGGAAGGTGGCATCATGACAAAGATAAAACAATACACCAGCGCCACAGGTTTCCGTCGCGCTCTTGAAGAACGCCTGGGTCAAATTGCAAAAACAGAAGGTGCAGAAATTCAAAACCTCCGTCGGCAGGTGTCTTTTGATCGCTTTCTCACTAGGCTGTTTGCGGAAGAACCTGCGCCATGGATTCTTAAAGGCGGTTATGCGATGCAGCTTCGAAACGTCAATGCGAGGTCCACCAAAGACATCGACCTTGCCGTAAAAGAAGGTAGACTCTTTTCAGAAGACAAAAAAGAACAGATTAACGCCATTCATGAAGTCCTTCAAGAACGCACTAAACTTGATCTTGGAGATTTCTTTGAATTTATAGTAACCGGACCCGTTAGGGATTTGAGTGCTGCCCCCGAAGGTGGAGCTAGATTTCACGTTGAGGCCCGGATGGACGGCCGGTCATTTGAAAAGTTTCAACTAGATATCGGCGTCGGTGATGTGTGGATTGATCCAGTCGAAAAACTTAGTTCTCGTTCTTGGCTCGAATTTGCGGGAATAAAAGGACAGGTTTTTCCAGCAATTTCAAAAGAACAGCAGTTTGCAAAAAAGCTCTATGCTTATACATTGCCCCGGGGCGATACGTGGAGTCTTGATCCGTCGAACCAATCAGTGTGCCTTCTTAGCGGGGCGTTGCGGGAAAATCAGAATACATACGACCATGAATGCAAGTAAAGTTATTGACGCCGTATAGCGACTAAGGGCCAGCCCCCCAAGATCCCGTGATTTATCCAAAAAATCGCCAACCACAGCGCCAAGGGGCCTTGTCAGAATGAACGCCGTCCAGAACAGGAATGTGCGAGAGATTTTCGTCCAAAAGTAAAGGGCCGCGACGACAGCTAGAATAGCTCCGAATATCACCGCACTTCCGCCATATCCAAAACCTGCCGAATCCGCTGTCCAATCACCAAGAGCCGTACCCAATGTTTGGGAGAACATGATTGTGACCCAATAAAAGGCCTCGGTCTTTGGGTTATTAACCGTGTCAACGGAAATGGAACCAAATGTTCGATGCCAAATCACAAGAGATATAAGTAATAAGGTGAGAAGCAACGATGATCCACCGGTATAACCGATACCCAGGGAGCGGTCAGTAAAATCAGCCAAGGTTGTTCCAACTGTGGTTGTCGCAACGATAGTGATCCAATAAATAATTGGATGGAATCGCGGGGCTTTAATTTGGATAGTGACAGCAATCAGAAAAACAGCAGAGAATATCACGGTGCTAACGAGGTAACCTAAGTTCATCGACATTGAAACCGCATCACCTCCGGTCTCACCTAGCGTCGTTGCCGCAACCTTGATGATCCAAAAGACAAGGGTTAGTTCTGGAACTTTACCCAGAGTATTACCAAGTGTTGTGTCCTTCATTTTCATCCCACAGACCACAGTATCGTTTGGTGTAAAAACTTTTTGAAAGTTGGGTTCCTCCATGCAAGTGAGTCGTGTCCCGATTGAAGGCAAATCACTTTTGAGTTTTTGTACTTTCTAACCCATGCCAGCGTGTTAAAACTGTTTTTGTGGGTCGTTTTAAGAAGAACCGTATTACCATCCGCTGGTTTGGCATCGGCCATGAGATAAGTTTCATCTTTCATGTGCCAATTTGTAAGGCCCTCCGTGGAGGGATGCTTTGAAGCGATTTCTAATTCTACGTCTTGATCGAAAAAATATTTAAAACTTCTATCCTTAATTCCAACCAAGTCATTCCATAGAAACCATCCCGGATAGGACAAAATTGCATGATGCATAACAACTATGCCCTGGCTCTTTGTTCCTAGATGTTTCAGTGCGGACTCGCGCTTTCCTGCCCACCACGGGGATGTCGCATCATTGGGGATTTCGGTAATATAATTGTAAAAGAGTATGGCGTCATAACTGTCACGCATAGCTTCAGAAGAAGCAGTGAAGTCGTCCATATGTTGAATGTAGGTATCCATATCTTTCAAATCTCGGAATAAGAGATTGAAATTCAAAACGTCGAAATTGTGTCCACCCGTTACAACAGCAAGTTTTATCTCTCTCACCCACATCTCTTTTTAAGTTTTGGTGTTGGAATTTGGTGTAGATATAATTGATCAGTCATCTTATAGGCAAGCACCTGAAATTGCATGTTAAGGATTAGATTCTAAAAAGTTTTTTATTTCAATAGCGTAAGCGGGGGAGCTGTGTTTTCTGATTGTTTCATAACAACGGCGACCGGACGCAGTGGTCGTTGCGGCAATATGGGTTTATGGGGAGGCCATATTTTTTAAATAGTCCATATAGTCAACCGTGCTTAAAGGTATTGCTGTTTCACCGCCTAAGGCGTCAACATAAGTCCTCTCTTCATAGCGATCAAAGCACTTTATTGCGGTTTCGGTGTGGGGCGCTGAAAGGATGCAGGATTTGTAATAATTTTTGGATAATCCAACTTCTCCTGGATCTTTGAGAACTTCGTAGCACTGACCTAAGAGCAAATAAGCCTTAGCTGTTTGGATCGGATCAGAAATTTGCTGCAAATAAGAATGAAGATACGAGGAGGCTCTAAGGTAAAGAATATAGGAGTTACTATAGTCCCCTGAGGTCGGAGCCTTCTGCCGGGCTATTTGCATAAGAACTATTGCTTTATCGTAGTCGGATCCGCGAAGTTTAATCCGCAATGTATTAGACTTCCATTCATGGATTTGATCTTTCCAGAGTTGGGCCCTTGCCAAAAAATAATGAGGAGCGTTTGTCGTGTTTAAGATTGAATCCACAATTTTTTCACTTTGATCGGGGTCACCTTTTGCCCGAACCGAGATGGCGAGAGCTCTTTGAGCTGCCTCCTGCCATTCTTGGGGGTTGGTGCGAACTAAGTTCTGATCTTTTATTACGTCTTGATAAGTCAAAAGGGCTTCGTCAAAGTGTCTCGCGGCGGCATACCAATCGGCCCTGAAGAGAGGTTTTAAGAGCGCCAAGCGATTAGGGTCAAGAACGGCCACCCTATTTTGGTCATTGGGTTTTCGGACGTGGCATTGAATGCATAACTGCATAGCGCCCAGTGTGGCTGTTCGGGCGTATTCAAATATTTTCTGACAGGATGTCACTACAAAAAGGTTGCACTTTAAGTTGATGCAGCAATGTGATTTTGGATGGTGTCGATGGCCCCTTGAACTGTGTGGCAAAAAACAAGCTTCCCAGGCTGAGGGTTAACGCTGGCCTTTTTCAAGACGAGATGAGGCTGTTTTTGGAGTTCTGTAACCACGACCAAAACTCCCTGCCGCTCTAAACGAGCTAGTGCCCCCCGAAAAGCCACCAAGCCCGTCTCATCGATTATCGGAACTCCACGCATATAAAAAATTATGGCCTTGGTTTGGCTTCCAATAGTTTTCAAAGTGTCCATGGCCTTATCGGCGGCACCAAAAAATAGAGGACCCGCAACTTCATAAAGAATGACCCCTGGGGGGAGTTTCAACTTCAGTGACGGGTGTTCTTCGGAGATCAACGCTGCTGAGGCCGACGAAGCCATTCTTTGCATAAATAAAAGGGAAGCAAGTACGACCCCCACACTCACAGCGATGACCATGTCAAATACAACAGTTAAAAAATAACAAGTGAGTAAAATAGCCACGTCACTCTTAGGAGCAATCTTTACGATTTGAATAAAATGTTTAACATCGCTCATATTCCAAGCAACGATCAGAAGAAGAGCGGCAAGGCTTGCCATGGGTAAGTAAGAAAGCGCTGGCGCTAGAATTAATATTGCAGCCAAAATTGTGGCGGCGTGGATCATGGCTGAAACTGGAGATTTTCCGCCATATCGAATATTAGTGGCTGTTCGTGCAATGGCGCCGGTGGCAGCGATCCCTCCAAAGAATGGACAAATCATGTTTCCAACACCTAAAGCCATGAGCTCAGAGTCAGGATCATGTTTAGTCCCTGCCATTCCGTCAGCGACGACTGCTGACAAAAGAGACTCGATGGCCCCAAGCATGGCAATGGCAAAAGCCGAGGGAAGAAGGGTTCTTAGTGTATCGAGATTGATGGGAATAGACGTCCCCCCCACCCCGGATAGACTCCACGGTGTTGCAAATTGGGGCAAAAGTTGCGGGATACCTGAAAAGGTTGTACCAAAGATAGTGGTGTGAAACCTTGATCCAATAGTAGCCACCTGGAAAGTGGGGTAAAATCTTTGTATGGCCGCTGAAGCCACGGTTACGAAGAAAAGCATGATGAGCGGAGCCGGAACCTTCTTTGTTAGTTTGGGAACCAGAATGAGAAGTACAAGACTTAAAAATCCCACTCCAAATTCTGAAAGGTTGACCGAACTTCCCGCTTGGATCATCGACCAAACTCGGTCGACAAAATGTTCCGGCGTCTTTTCAATGTGAAGACCGAAGATGTCTTTCAATTGAAGGACAGCGATGACAGTTCCGATCCCGGCAGTAAAGCCGACTGTGACGGGGTGGGGGATGAACTGGATCAGTTTTCCCATCCGGGTCAATCCCATGGCGAAAAGAATGATTCCAGCCAGAAACCCAGAAAATAAAAGCCCACCTAAACCAAACTTCAAAAATATAGGAGCGAGAATTACAATAAAGGCGGCCGTGGGGCCAGTAACTTGAAACCTTGAACCACCGAGCAAAGGAACAATGAACCCCGCAACGACAGACGTGTATAGTCCGTATTGAGGTGGAACCCCTACGCCAATAGCCAGGGCCATCGCCAGAGGCAAGGCTACAATTCCCACGACGAGGCCGGCTAGTATGTCAGCTCTTAGACTTTTAGGGGCATAACCCTCCTTCCACACAACCCTCAGTGCCGAGGCGGGAAGAGTTTTTAATGGAGGTACTTCGGAGGCCAGATAATGGCTACGAGCCACGTTCAACTCGCTTTCTTTTGATCAACCTGAGTATATAAAATGCCACCCATTAAATCTAGGCTTAGGAACTAAGTTATTCATGAGTGAGTAATTAAGATGGGCGTATGCCCCTGGCGCACGACTTTTGTCGTAATGCTTCCAAGTCCTGAAAAAAATCCTTCACGGCTGTGGGGCGCCATGGGTTTAATAAGATCGTTTTCGAAATCAAACGGAACTTCTCCCGTCATAAGAGCCGTACTATTTACCGAGTGAACAAAGATGAGAGATGCCCTTTGAGTTTTTGCTAAGGCAAGGGCCTGCTTGACGACCAGCTTCGAATAGGGAGAAAAATCAACTCCAACAACGACTGTTTGAAAACGTTTCTGGCTCATAGTGGCCTCCTTTATGGGCTTCTTCATTGCAGCCTCTATACCGCTTTAAGACACTCTAAATTAGCCGTGGCCCTCTTTTTGTGACTCCCCATGCAAGACGCGAGACATTTTGTCAAATCTGCTACCCCTGACCTGCGTTAACACAAAAAGTGCTAAGAGCAATGCGAGGACAATAAGAGAGGTTCTTTCTGCAGAGTGAGTTAAACGTTTGGCTTCTTTTATGGAGTTATCGATGGATCTTGGGGTGTAGCCTAAACCTTGGATGAATTTGACGATCCCAAGAGTTGGTGAAAGAACAACAATTGTATTTGAATGGACAAAGTCCACACCTTCGGTCATATAGCGAAAATCTATTGTGCGGAGAATTGAATTGGTGTCTCCGGCTGAGGCCTTGAAAATGGACCATTCTTTTGGAACTTGAAGGGCCTTTCTAAAATCTTTTAAATCTTGAAACGTATCATCGGGGTTAAAAGAAAAAAGAACAACGCGATAATCATTGTTGCTGAAATTTTTTAGAACATCTTTAAGATGAGAGATGTTGAGGGGGCAAGTGGACTTGCAATGAGTATAAAAGGGAACAAAGAGGAATGCTTTTTCTTCAGATGAGGAGAGTTTTACTTTTTGGTTATCCTCGTTAAGAAACGATACGTCTGGTAAACGTTTGCCTATAGTTTCATTTTCGTTGGGTTGAGATAACGACACTTCGACATTAGCAAAAGCTTGTGAACACAAGGCAAGAATTGTCAAAAATAATAGTGAGCGCATTTTATTTCTCTTTACTCACGGGACTATCGGGTCCGAAAGCCGGAGAACCCGTAATCCCAGCTTGATAAATTTCATATAGTGGCGGTCCATAAGCCACAATAAGGGCTAGAACAGCAGCCACAAGCCAAGGTCTGATATTTTTGACCCAAGAAATATTCTCATCATGCAAAGGCTCCGAGGTCGGGAATGAAACCCTTGGCTCATGGACTTTCTTTGAAAAAAGTGTAGTGAAGAAGATGACAAAGTAGATCACCATGGCCATAGTCATGATTCCGCCACCGATGGCCGTTACAGCCGTTTGAATCTGCCAGTCAGGCCTAAATAAAGGTGAAGAAGGGTTGAGATAAGTGAGGCCTAAATTAGTTCTACGGGGCTCTCCATGAACACCTCCGTAGGAGAGGCCAATGGAAAAGAGAAAAATTCCTATGGTCCACATATATGGAACCCAATTAATAAAAAGTTTGAGCTTAACTTCTTTTCCAAGAAGCTGACTTACGAGAATTAAAGTCATTCCTATAAAACTTAAGAAAACTGGTCCCGCTACAGTCATGTGAAAGTGACCAGGCATCCAAGCTGTGTTGTGTACGACCTGGTTCATTCCGTAAGAGGCATTGATGATTCCCGTAATTCCCCCAAAAACAAAGAGAAAGAGGCCGCAAAACATATAACTAAAAAGCCATCTATCTTCTTCATTTGTATAGGGAAGTTTTCTCCACCAAGAGAAAAGTCCTGTCCCCCCATTTTGACGGGCGCCGTATTCGAGGGAGGCTGCTAATGTGAAAGCCGTAATAAAACTTGGAAGGGCAACGGCGAAGGTTAAAAGACCTTGGAGCATCTTCCATGTTTCTTTAATTCCAGGCTCTGTATATTGGTGGTGAAGCCCTACGGGTGCTGAGAATACAATAAACATCAGAAATGCAAATCGTCCTGCAAAATCAGAATAGAGTTTTGCGCCTGCGACCTTAGGCAGCATAACGTAAAACATAATGTACGAGGGAAGGAGCCAGAAATAAACAAGGGGGTGACCAAAAAACCAGAATAAGGTCCGAGCTAAAACCACATTCACAGTAGGAACCCATCCCAGAGACCAAGGGATCAACATAAAAATAACTTCGACGGCCACTGGCAATGTGGCAATGAACCAAACTATAAAAGTGGCCATAATGCCAAGAACTCCCATAGGGATTTTCTCACCTGGATTTTCCTTTCTCCATTGGAGGTAGGGCGGAACCCAGCTAAAGAAAGCGATCCACGATCCAACAACGAGAAACACCAGGCCGATGTAAAAGAGGGGATGAGCCTTTAATGGTGGATAAAACGTGTACAAGACAGATGCTTTTCCGGCAAACATGGCCCAAGCCGCGAGTAAAGTTCCAATAAGCATAAGAACGAGGGAACTCACAGCGGCCTTAATGCAAATTTCTTTTTCAAGGTAGTATCGGATGAGGGCATGGCCAAAGGCCACGGCGAAAAAGGTTGTGAAAACAACAGCATTGATAACCCCGTGAAGGGTGAGGCCTTGGTAGTATTCAATTCCTCCAACAGCTTGGCGTTGAATGAGTCCTGATCTATAAAGAACTTGCATAAATCCGTGATAGATTCCAAAGACCAAAAGAACTGTTGGAAAGAGCAGCTCCACCAAAATTACATTCTTCAAACCATCTTCAAAAACGACCTGCTTTTCATCTTTAAACATGGTCTTACTCCTTCAATGTTTTGAGGTAAGTAATAATTTGGCCAATCTCTTCGTCGGTCACAGGGAGCTTGGGCATAACGGGTTGAAACCCGTTGACGATCTTGGCGGCAGGTTCTTTGATCGATTCTGCAATATAGGCATCGTCGACGATAAGAGTTTGGCCAGTGGACATTTTTTCTTTTCTTCCATAAAGATTTAAAAATGTAGGGCCCGTGGCTTTATCTCCGTTAATACTATGACAGGCGATGCAGCCTTTTGACGAAAAGAGGGTTTTTCCTGGCATGACTTGAGCTTGTAATTCATTGAACCAATGGGAGCCTTCAGTTAAGAGCAAAGGTTGATCAAGAATATCTCCGACAATAATCCGGGCTGCCATGTTTTGGTGTCCAGCGCCGCAATACTCATGGCAGACGACATGATAAATTCCAGGCTCTTTCAAAGTGACCCTCGCGTAGTTTATAGCGCCGGGTACAGCCATCAGGTTAACATTGGTGTTTTCGATATGAAAACCGTGGTTAACGTCGAGGCTTGCAAGGTAAATGTCTAAGATCGTATTAGGTTTTATTTTTATCTCAGCGGGTTCAAAAGTCCACATGCGGGCAAGAACATGAACTTCAACAAGGTTATCTGATTTTTGGATAACCTCTCCTTTTGTAAAGGCTTGAGGGAGCACTACGCAACCCGGAAGTTTAATGCCAAGGCCAAATATGGAGTAGGTCAAAAGGGCAATCGCCGTGACAAGGAACAGTACGGCAGTTATGATAATTTTTTTCTCAAGACCCAACATGACTCTCCCCCACTTTTAATTCCGAGACACCATAACCGTGTACATGGCCAGCCAAAACGTGCCGTAAAATATAATCAAGGCGATAAAGAACATTATGGCTCCCGTCGGAAAAAATTTTTCTTTTTCCATAGAATCTCCCCTCTTGGCTTTAGGCGCTAACTTCGAAGTCTTCAAGACCGGTCGAAATCATATGACTTCTTTCGCGGGATTCCATTGTCCCACTCGTCCCAAAAGATTTCCGATCCAGGTCTTTTCTGGTGCTGGAAGTTTGACTTCAAAGTATTTTTCTTCGAGTAATTCATAGAGGAGTTTTAAAAGATCCTCGGATGTTACAATTCCGAGAACGCGTTCATCATAGGAGACAAGATAGGCAGATACCTTTTCTTTAATCATTTTATCAATAACAACCCGCAGATCGGTATTGTAAGAAACGGTCTTGACGGGCCAACTCATAAAGTCTTTGACCTTGTCGGCAGGGTCAAAATCTCCTCCTTCTACTTGGACGGAGTGCCAATCTCTCAAATCGGATTGCATTCCACGAAACACATCTCGATTAGAAATAATGCCAACAATTTTGCCAGCATCGTCTGCGACGGGAAGATGTCTAATTCTCTTGTTTTTCATTTTTAGATAGGCTGATTCAAGGCTTTCTTCCAGTGTCGCTTTAACAAGATCGCTTGTCATCATATCTAAGGCTGAATATCTCATGGCCGATCCCTCCTTTGATTTAGGGTCTGTTTAATTTGCTTTATTAAATTGCAAAGAAAACGCCATGGCGCTTGAAGGTTTAATGAACTTTGGAGACGTGATTTTGACAAATTGTCTCAGGGCTTGGAAAAGGAGTCACAAGTTATGAGCAATAATTTTTGAAACGTATTCTAGAACTTCACCTACTTTTTCGCCGAAGTTTTTATGACAGTGAATCATGAGCCGGCGTGGGTGACTCGCCCAAATTTCTTTGATTCGCTCATCAAGTTTATGGGCTTCAGAGGGTTTTTCTCTTCTCACGGGATTGGAATGGTCATAGTAGTGGCCGTTAGGGGTTTCGAGGTGAATGACATAGTCATATCGCTTAATTTCAACCTCAAGAGTAGTGCCCAAGGCGCTAAAAAAATCTTCCGGGCTAGTGGGCCAATAGACAGCCCCATCAACAGTTCCCCGATCACAGAGCAAGATTTTAGTTGGATTCGAATCTTGAGCTAGAGATTCGAGTTCCACTTGTAGATTATAGATGGCTCGCTGTTGATGCTTAACACTGAGATCGTCTGGGTGCCTGGGGAAGCCTCCTTGAAACAAAATCGTCGCAGCTTCAGGAACAGCGACAAGGTTTTCGTGGAATTGTTTTTCGACGAGACCAACGAGAGCGGTCTTGCCCGCAGATGGTCCCCCTGTAAGTACAATTTTCATTTTTCACCCCACTAGGTTAAAGGTTTGACCTTTTTCCGGCACGCAAACATTGAACCCAAATTCTTGTTTGATTTTCTCGGCCAGAGCGAGAGCTGACTCGACCTCGCCGTGATTGACGAAAATCATTTCTGGTTTTTTCTGAAGGTGTTTAAGCCAATTGAGAGTGTCTTGTTGATCCGCGTGGGCCGAAAGGCTTTCAATAGTGCAGATTTCGGCCTCCACGGGAACCACATTGTGATGAATTCGTAGCTCTCCGATTCCTTCTTGAAGAAGTCGCCCCTTTGTCCCTTCAGCCTGAAAGCCCACGAAAAGAATTGCATTTTTGCTATTTGAAAGTCGCTTTGATAAGTGATGCATAACCCGTCCACCAGTAAGCATGCCTGCTGCAGAAACGACGATCATGGGTCCGTCTCTCATACAGAGAAGCATAGACTCATCGGGTGAAGTCACTGTTTTATAATTTTTTGTACTGATGGGGCTCTCAAGAGTCCTGTGATTTAAAATGAGATTATGGTCCTCAGGATGTTTAATATAGACATCTGTAGCTTCGGTCGCCATAGGGCTATCAAGGTAAACGGGGAGTTTTGGAATTCGATTTTCGTCCTCTAGTTTTCGGAGCAAGTACAGGATGTCTTGGGTTCGACCTACGGAAAAGGCTGGGATAATGAGGACGCCTTCTCGCGCAGCCACTCTGTTGACGATTTTTTCAATCTCCTCTGATGGCTTAACTTTCGGATGAATGCGATTTCCGTAAGTGGATTCGATAACGAGATAATCTGTCTCCGAAATAGAAAGTGGAGGTTTAAGTGTGGGGGAACGCCCGTTTCCTAAATCGCCAGAAAAGGTGATTGTCTTATAACCATCGCTATCTATTTTATAGCCCAGCTGGATAAAGGTTGATCCAATGATGTGTCCTGACCGCAAAAGTCGGACATTTAAGTCGTCATTTATAGAATGCCACTCATCTTGTTTTAGTGCGGTAAAAAGATTGAGGCTGCTGATGGCATCAATTTCATCATAAAGAGGAATAGCCGGTTTGTGATGGGAGTAACCCGTGCGATCGGCAAATTTGGCGTCTTCTTCTTGAAGACGACCCGCATCCCGCAAGAGAATTTTGCATAAATCGAGAGTTCCTTGAGAGCTGTAGATATGACCTTTGAACCCTTCTTTGACGATCTTAGGAATATAGCCAGAATGATCGAGGTGAGCATGTGTCAGGAAGATAGCCATTAAATCCTTGGCGTCGTGAAACGCGTCCCAGTTCTGAGCCCTCATTTCTTTAGGTCCCTGGAAGAGACCGCAATCCACGAGATATTCTCGATCATGGCATGTCAGAAGGGTTTTGCTACCCGTAACAGTTCGGGCTGCACCCAAAAACTGCAGTCTCAATGTTTAGCCCCCGCAGTAGGAGGAGTGATGATCAAGGCCTTGAGTCGTCCAAGATCAATTTTCACATCCTCGGGCAAGTGGGTGCCGCTGGAGCCGCTGTAAGAAAGAACGGTTTCTGATTCGTACTCGTCGTAGCAGGTCCTTGCTGTTGGAGTTTGGGGAAATCTGATAATGCATTCCCTAAGATAAACGTCTCCCAAGGAGTAGAAAAAATTATTGTTGAGGCCCTTGTCACAGATCGCAAGCCAATAAAGCATACTAGGAGTCGCCTTTGAATCCGGATGTTGTTGCAAATATTCATACAATATACCCGACACCTTAAGGTAGAGGGCTGCCCTTGGATTATCAGCAGCCATAATATAGCCTGAGACCTTAGGATCGAGATTCTTGCTTGCAAACTCAATGATCTCGCTATCGGTTGCAGAGCTTGGATTTAGGACGGGTTCTTTATTCCAATCCTTGAAAGATCGAAGCCATATTTTCATATCTTCTTTCAGAAATGGAGGCAGTTTTGTATTTCTTTGGTATTGCTCAAGGGCCAGAACGGCAGCTTCAGGATTTCTTCGAATCCTTGCGTAATAAGTGATCATTCTCTCAAGAGCCGTTTCTGCCTGTTCGGAGTTTACTTTGTCCTCCGGGTAATTTTGAATAATTTTTTCGTAGAAGGGTTTGGCTTGATCAAAAGCTCTTGTGGCAAAGAGAAATTCAGCCTGGTCGAAGGGAGTAGAAAAGGTTTCTAGACTCTCAAAATCCTTAAGGGATCTGGAGACTGTAGGGATTTGAGTGTGACAAGACATACAAATTGAGAGGGTGGACCCTAACATCCATCGAGCATAGTGCTTATTGCCGAGACGAAAGACTCGTTCTGTTTCTTCGATGTGGTTTTCTAAAACCTGTCTTGAGACTCTATATCCGGGCAATTGAAGACGAGGGTCGTGGGCGGCTTTCTTTGAAAGAGAGGACAGTTCTTTGAGATGAGAGTCAATTTCGCCAAAGTTTTTCTTATCGATAAACTGATCTTCTGAAACGATGTAACCTTTGAGGGCCTGCATGTGAGAAAGAAACTTCCCCATAAGTTCTTTTGTGGTCCCTAATGTCTTAGAGGAAGGTGCCGGCTCTTCGGCCCAGACCCACGGATTGAATGTGAACAACAGAATCGCTAGAGCAAGAAGGCCAATCGGCAAAAGTATTTTCATAGACTCCCCTCGGGTACTCAAGTTAATTATAAATTAGTGTTTTAATCGGGTCTGTAAAAGGTCAGAAAGGGCTCTCATAACGTCGACTTCGGTGAAGATTCCTACGAGTTTATCGTTTGAAACCACCAACGCACTCCCGTATTTTTTTTCTGCCATAAAAGCCGCAACCTCATCAAGAGGGGCTTCGGGACTGGTTGAATATGGAAGTTCCGTATAAACGTCCTCAACTTTGGTGTTTTGTGGATCTGTATCTTTAAAGGTCAGCACAAAGTTCAAATCTCGATCTGATAAAATGCCAACAAGCTTTCCGCCTTTTAATACGGGAAGGTGACGTATTCGGTACTTCGACATCGTTTCTTGGGCCTTGGCAATACTTTGGTCAAAGCCAATAGTGTGGGGTTGGACAGTCATGTACTTTTGAACAGTAGGCATTGGTTTCATAATTTTTGATCTCCTTATCAATCACCGTAAATCGCAAGGGTCATGCCGCCACTGGAGTCTAATAAAGACGAGAGGGACCAAAACTCTGAGACATTTTGCCATAGCTCAAACGTGAATCGTCTCAGAGGACTTCCCCACCCCGTTACACTTCCTATGGGGTCTACTTCATCTTCGTATTTGAGACGATTTTGTTTATATTGAGACAGTTTGTCACAAAAAACGGCTTACAAACCGCTTATATTGCTTTATAATATGGTATAGGCCCTGCTCTTCTTTTAAGCTTGTCTTAATAGACGTTAAAGAGATGGTGAATGGGGACAATAAAACTGACCCATAGATCAGTTAAAATAAAGGATTGAAAATGGCGCAAGAAAAGAAAATCTCAGTTATCGATGATGATATTGAAATGGCGAAACTCGTTGAGGACATGCTCAAAGGCCATGGGTACTCAGTTTCTCGTTTTACTTCGGCCTCCGAAGCCTTAGTTCAGTTTAAGAAAGATCCGCCACAAGTAGTGATTACCGACCTCAATATGAAAGACATCAGCGGGATGATGCTGCTTAAGAAAATCCATGAAGATTACCCCCAAACAAGTTCTATTATGATGACAGCCTTTGGATCCATTGAGACCGCGATCGAAGCCATGAAGCTTGGCGCTTACCATTATATTGTTAAGCCCTTTAATATGGACGAACTCCTACTTCTTGTGAAGCGGACCATGGAAAGGGTGCATCTTCAAACTGAGAATGCCCAGCTTAAAAGAGAGCTTAAGAAAGAATTTTCAATTGAATCAGTTATTGGAAAAAGTCAGCCCATGCAGGAGCTCTTTGATCTTGTAAAAAGAATTGCTCCAGCGACTGCAAATATCCTCATTAATGGTGAAAGCGGAACTGGAAAAGAGGTCATTGCCAGGGCCATTCATAACCTTGGACCACGTAAGAAAAAAGCGTTTGTGGCGATTAACTGTACGGCAATTCCAGAGCAACTTCTAGAGAGTGAGCTCTTCGGCCATGTTAAAGGATCTTTCACGGGCGCAATCTCCGATAAGAAGGGATTTTTTGAAGAAGCTCAAGGGGGAACGGTATTTCTCGATGAGATCGGTGACCTCAGCCCTACCCTTCAAGGAAAACTCTTAAGAGTTATTCAAGAAAAAGAGATTAGGGCCGTTGGCGGAAATGAAAATAAGACCGTAGATGTTCGCGTGATCTGCGCTACTCACCGAAATCTCAAGACCATGGTTAAAGATGGAAAGTTCAGAGAAGATCTTTTCTATCGGCTTAATGTCATTCCTGTTTATGTTCCCGCTTTAAGAGATCGCTCACAGGATATTCCGCTTCTTGTGGACCATTTTATAAAGAAGTTTGCCGCCCAAAATGGATCAAAGGTTAAAGGCGTTACTCCCGAGGGAATGGCCAAGCTTGTGGCCCATCCATGGCCTGGTAACGTAAGAGAACTTGAAAATTTGATTGAGCGTGCGGTGGTCTTAAGTAGTTCGGAGGTTTTGACAGATAAAGATGTTATGGGAAGTGCTGTTGAATCAGCAAAAGAAACTTTTCAAGGTCTTTACACCGACAACCCCACAATTGAAAAATTAGAAGAGAGATACATTAAACTCATTCTTGCTCAATGCGAAAACAAAAAGGATGTTGCTGCTAAAATTTTAGGAGTAAACCGACGAACTCTCTATAGAAAAGAGCGGGAGTATGGGCTTGTTCCCGAAGATTCAAAAGAACCAGAAGACGATCAAAGATCTTAGCGCGTTATTTGGCTCACCGAAGTCTGATTATAGTAATGCTTAATTTCATGACCCTTTCCCAGTTCTGTTCCGGGGTGAGTCAAGGTCGCGCAAGCCGCTGCGAGTTAATGTATAAATTCCCAATAGAGCCTCTCCGTTTAATTATTTATTGGCACTATCTTCGATGACACGGCCATCGGCGAGACGAATTTGCCTCTTGGTCATTTTAGCAAAGTCAGGATCGTGAGTAACCATTATAACTGTAGTTCCCTTTTTATTGACCTCGCTCAGAATATTTATTACGCCTTCGGCGTTGACTGTGTCCAATGCTCCAGTTGGCTCGTCAGCAAAAAGGTATTGGGGGTCCATTATAAGAGATCGTGCCAGAGCCACTCTTTGCATTTCTCCCCCTGATAATTGCCTCGGATAACGGTTGATTTTTTCAGCTAATCCAAATTGGGCAATGAGATCTTTAGCGCTCTGGCGCTTTTCTCTTTCAAGATGAAGTTTTAGGGCAGGAACGAGAACGTTTTCAAGAACGGTAAGCTCGGCGATGAGGTAGTGGAACTGAAAGACGAAGCCCATCTTGGTGTTTCTAAACCAATGAATTTCTTTGGAAGGCATATTGTGGATGTCTTTTCCTGAAATTAAAACTTGCCCCTCAGTAGGATTATCGAGACTGCTCAGAACATACATCAGTGTACTCTTTCCAGCACCGGATCTTCCGGTGAGAGAAACAAATTCTCCATCTGAGATTGTAAGGTTAATATCGGTTAGAACCCGAGTGGGGGGATGTCCGAAGGCGATCCCCAGATGTTTAGCCTCGATACTCATTAGCCGCCAACCCTAATAATTTCAATAGGAGTGAGCTTGCTTGCAGCTCTTGCGGGTAAAATACTCGCGAATGCGGCGGAAAAAAGAGCCATAAAGGCGGCTTGGGCAAAAATTCCAACGGTGAGTGCAATGTGAAGGTGCCCTTGAGGGTTTGAGGGAGTGGCTGGCATAAATGAGAGTGATTGCAAATAACGGCAAAGCAAATAGCCACAGATGAGTCCGAAGAACCCTCCCACGATTCCAACGATCAACCCCTGAGAAAAGAAAAGCATGATGACGTCAAAAGCGTCATAGCCAAGGGCCCTCAAGATTGCAATGTCCTGGCGCTTCTGATTAACGGTCATATTCAAAATATTGTAGATGCCAAATCCGGCGACAATCAAAACGGTCGCAATCATGGAGTAACGTAAAGCCGTTTGAATGGCAAAAATTGATAGGATATTTGCATTCTGGTCCCCCCAGCTTTCGACCCGTTCAGGAGAGCTCAAAGCCCAGGTTCTGGCCATGCCATCAGCGTCTTTGTAATCTTTAAGGCGTACTCCAATTTCATTAACCTGATTGGGGGTCAAGTTTGTTCTTTGAACGTCAGCGAGGGCCGCGAAGGCTTGCAAGTCCATCCCGCGACTTCCTGAAAAGAATCGGCCGACCACCTTAAAGGGCACGGGGACCGGATTGACTCCCACCGATGCCATCACCGTCTGGTTCATTGCGGCGCCTAAGCGCTTCATCAGTTCGTCCCCTAAAACGATGCGATTCCCCCCGACAGCTATATCAGTAAATCTGCCCGCAATCATGTAGTCGCCTATAGTGGTCACTTTAACTTGTTGCTTGGGATCGCACCCGATCATCGTGGTTCCCACCGAATTTTTTTCTAAAGTGAAAAGGGCTGGGGCAGAAAGCTGGGGTACATAGGCTTCAACTCTTGGATCTGAGGCCAGCCTCTTGTACCACTTCGAAGGACTTTGAACTTCTTGAAAACCCTCGACTCCGGCGGGAGGGGCTTTCCAAAAGATATGGATAATATTTTTGCCAAAGAAGGGTTCGTCTAAAACGTGTTCTGTCAAATATTCTTTTCGAGCTTCGATATGAACTTGAGCTCCGTTGTTAACTAGCTGTTGAACCATGAATCCTTGAAAGCCAACGAAGAATCCAGAAACTCCGACGTAGGCCATTGTGCCAAAAAACACTCCGAGCAGAGTCAAAATTGTCTGTCTCTTCCTCTCCATGAGGTATTTCATAGCAATAAAAATCATGGGTTGACCTGTTTTCGAATCGCAACTTGATCGCCAGTTTGAAGATCCCCGTCGACAACTTCAGCCATGGAGGAATCTATGACCCCGAGCTTGACGGGAACGGCATGAGGAAGTCGTCTCCCTCTCTTGACCCAAACTCGGCCATTATCAAAGGCCACAATGGGAATAAGAAGGGCATTCTCGTGAACGCCTATAACTATGGCAACATCGCAGGTCATATCAGGAAGGACCGAGTCAGGTAAATTCACAGAATCGATTCGGGCAAGAAAGTTACTGTTATAAGAATAAACGGCGCTTACCTTTCCTTCAAAAGTCGTTTGTCGTAGAGAATCAAAACTGAGGCGAGCTGTTTGTCCCACCTTAACTCTCAGGGCTCCCTGTTGCTCCATCGACACGACAATGTAGCGATCAGACATATCCGTTAAAATAATCATTGGGACCGTTGTATAGGTATTTTCACCGGCTCTGTAGGGGAAGTAGTTTACAACCCCATCAAAAGGAGCCACATGGATGGATCCATCGTCGGTCTCGATAAGGGGCTTGCCTTTCTTGACCAGGTCTCCTTCTTTAACAAAGCTTCTCCTTACGGTGTTAGCAGTAAGAGGATTAAATGAAAGGCGCCGGTTTGCCGTAACGGTCCCAATTCCATAAACAGCATCAATGATTTTTCCTCGTTGTACGGGGTCGGAGAGTTGGCCAGAGGTTACACCCATAACAAAGTGTATCCCTAACAAAACTCCCACGAGGAGTAACGCCATAAATGTGCTCAAAACCCTGCGACTTGAAATCCACTCAATAACCGCTCTAATGTGATCTAGGGTCGTCACCTTAGAAGTATTATGCATTGGATTTTCATTTGTCTTTGTCGCCGATAGTGCTGACATTTTCTCCCCTAAAATTTGTAGATCTAAAAGGTCCTCATGGTTAAGGTTTTCAAGGGGCATGCCTAGATGGGGAAGGGCTTATTAAGTTATAGAAAAAAATTTGAGACATAAATTTCGCTATTGAGACATTTTATCAAAGAGTGGAGGGCAGGCTCAAAATTAAAGCCTGCCCAAAAGACAAGTTAAAGTATATAGACGTCGACCATCTTATTTATGGCATTCCCACTTAAAGCACGAACGTGCAGCAGGTAATGTCCATCAGGTATCTCAATGGGCTTTGAAACTTGAAACGGTGAGACTTTACGGTGGCAGGTTCCAACTCGCTCTGTAATTGGCAAAACTTGAATGACATTATTAAATCTCTGAACGCGAATTTCCTTAAAGTGAGTGCAATCATCGGTGAACATGCCCGAGATAACGATTCTCTTTCCACCGTCGACTAAAAGAGAGGCGTCAGAAACTGGGGCATAGAGATAATTGTCTGGGTATGTGAGTTTCGATTTGGGCGGAGCCACGGCAATAGGAAGCATGCCCAAAGTCCGTCCCGTGGCACCATCAACAATCGAGTAATTTCCGACGTTGAGAACACCGAGTTCTATGACTTGATAAAACGGAACTAAAACATCGGCGCAAATTCCGTTATAGAAATATGCGCCTTGAGTAATAGTGATCGTGTCTCCGTTTACGGTTACTTTGTGCGGCCCCACCCTATAGCAGGTGTCAGAGAAAACTCCTTCAACGGCGACTTGGCTTTTATTGATGCTGTCAAAGCCAATGGGGGCATAAACTGTACCCAGGGCAACCGTTTCTATTTTAATGTTGTCTGCGAAAACAGAGTTAAGTCCACAAAAACTCACTGCGAGAAAAGCCAAAAGCCCCCAACGTTTCATAAAAATCCCTTTCAGTTGTGCCTTAAACTTCAAAGCGGTTTTTAGAAGTTGAAAATCCCTACGCAAGTTTGGTTAGCAACCTTTGGGCCAGGATTAATCGTGGATATATTTGTTTTGGACAAAAGGTTGAGACATTTACATACACTCGGGCGTCATTATCGAGATCGCCGTCGGTTTCATGCCCTTCGCATCGCGCACTTTGCGAATAAGGTGTGATTGATCCGCCTTCGATGGTGTGACTGCTAGTGATATCGCACCACATTTTTCTCTGATTCTTTATGATGCTGTGTGGATTTTTAGGCAAAGGCTTCAGACAACGGCCATCGGTTTGGGGAGTCAGGGTGGGGGAGGTTGATTCACCAATTTATACAAAGCCCCACCTAAGTGATGAGCTTTAACTTTTAAGTCACTAAGATCTTCAGCTTCAATAAGAGATTGTGTTTCTCGCGAAGCGAATGCTATTTCATAAAACCTGATCTTATCTTTAAAAGATCTCTTAGTT
>Ga0206996_1099_pt1 | contig 21990 bp, 19 predicted proteins | sample Alteio_BWMinCont_2_FD_153467 | JGI IMG/M metagenome (GOLD analysis project Ga0206996, IMG submission 153467) | Enriched cells from forest soil in Barre Woods Harvard Forest LTER site, Petersham, Massachusetts, United States -... | ecosystem: Environmental > Terrestrial > Soil > Temperate forest >...
CTCTACGTCGAAGTTAATTTCCATGCGCTGGAGACCAATGGCGTCTCGACTCTATCAAATACCGATGATTTGGTTCCGTACTATCAGATTCCCATTCTAGCTAATTATTGGTTTGGAGGGATTTTAGCTCTGGGCTTGGGCGGCTATTATGGAATGCCAGGGGGGAATATCTCCATTGCGGGGACTACGGGTTCATTTGCGTCTCAGAATTATCAAACGAGCGATTACGGCGGGATTGGAGATCTTCAAATACGGGTTCCCTTGGGGATGGTGTCATTTATTTCAGCTATGGCCATGTATGAGTATGGACTTCAAAACGTTTCAACTCAAAACACTTTGAATATTCACAATCAGGGGTTCATTTTTCTTGCTGGTCTCGGTTTAGGTCTCTAGCCGTAGGATTCTGTATAAATCTTATTTGCAGGAAAGCTCTTGGCGAGGAGCATCTCCTTGACCCCTTTAATCATCGCAGGGTTGCCACAAATATAAAATTCTGTGGGTCGGCTTAAATTAAGCTTAGCTATATGATCAGTAACAAAACCAGTAGAGCCATTCCAGTTTGAGTCTAAAGGTTTATCAAGGACATAGTTGATCGCAAGTTTTGGTAGAGATTTCTTGAGGTCGTTTAATTCCTTTTCGTAAAATATTTCTTTTTCATTCCACACGCCCATAAAAACTTTAAAGTCGACGTCTTTATGTTTGGGGCCCTGACTTGCTAGCATGGCGTAAAGTGGCGCAAGACCTGTGCTCGTGCAAACATGAATGACCTGTTCGGCCGGGGGGTCTTTGAAAAGAAATTTGCCAAAGGGACCGGTGTAATCAATGAGCTCTCCACCCTTGAGGGTTTGAACCCACTCCGAGGCTATACCATGAGGATAGAATTTAATAACTAAACGAAATGAGTTTTTAACATGATCAGCTGAAGCCACGGAATAGGCTCTAGGGGCCAATTTTCCGTCTCCTTGAGGAATTTGGAGCATGACGAATTGTCCTGCTTTAAAATTAATTTCTGTAGGTTCTAGAAGCTCAAAATAAAGCTCCCTCACGGTAGGAGTGAGATCAACAATCTTTGCAAGTTTTGATTTAAACAATTTTGGTGGCATGGGTCTATAATGCTTACTAAGCCATAGGGCTGTCAAACGTTTTTGGACTTTGAGTTTCCTTTAAGGGGGTGTAGATTACCCACGCTATGGACCGCTTAACTAAATTAGAGGATTACGAAAAACTCTCCGAAGACGCGTTGGTCGAGAGGATCCAGTTTCTTAAGAGCCGCAGCGGGTCAGACCTTATTATTTTGGGCCACCATTACCAACGACCTAAAATTACTAAGCTCAGCGATTTTGTCGGCGATAGTTTCGGATTGTCCGCGAAAGCGGCTCAGGCTCCCGGCAAAAAAATAGTATTTTGTGGAGTTCGGTTTATGGCCGAAAGTGCGGCCATATTGTGTAATCCTTCGCAAAAAGTTTATCATCCCGATCCCGAGGCTGGGTGCCCGATGGCCGATATGGCTAAAATGGAGCAAGTCATGGGGGCTTGGAGAAAAATTGAAGATTGTGGAACAAGTGGGGTTGTGCCCATCACTTATATGAATTCTACAGCAGACCTTAAATCTTTTTGTGGGGAGCGCGGTGGAATTGTCTGCACGTCTTCTAATGCTGAAAAGACTTTTCGATGGGCCTTTGAGAGAGGAAGAAAGATTTTCTTTTTTCCCGATGAGCATTTGGGGCGAAATACATCCAAGAAACTTCAGCTTGAAGGTGAAGACTTGGTTTTGTGGAACCCTAAAGAAAAAGATGGGGGCTTAACCCATGAGCAGATTCTAAGGGCTAAGGTCATCCTTTGGGCAGGACACTGTCCAGTCCATATGGAATTTAAGCTTCGGGATATAAAACACGTGAGGCAATATTATCCGGGGGCTAAGGTGATCGTTCATCCCGAATGCGAAAAAGACTGCGTGGACGCGGCCGATGCTTCTGGGAGTACTGATTATATTGTGAAATACGTTGCTGATCAGCCGCCTAAATCTGTGACTTTTGTGGGAACCGAAGTGAATCTGGTGATAAGGCTTCAGACCATGTTCCCAGATAGAAAGGTCTTTAAGCTTCAAAGGAGCCTTTGTCTTACTATGTACCAGATAAATTTGGCCAATTTGTGTTTCACTTTGGATCATCTCGATGAACTGGCAACAGTTACCCTCCCTGACCATGTAAAAATCAACGCACGTATAGCCTTAAATAGGATGCTTGCGTTGCACTAGGGCGTGTCCTCACGCCCTAGATGTGGCAAATCCTTCAATTCTTTCTTGCATTTAGGCCCCAACCCCAGTAGCTATAGAAGTATGATTACTAGCGTTAAACAGCCTTGCGAGAGCACCGTTGAAATTTACAGATTTTGAGTTACGACCGGAAATTCTAGAAGCAGTAACTGCGGCCGGCTTTGAGCAGCCCACCCCCATCCAAGAAGTTGTTATTCCCCAAGTATTGAAAGGCAAAGATGTTTCAGGCTTAGCCCAAACCGGAACAGGGAAGACTGCGGCGTTCGTTATCCCTCTTATTGATCGAATTTTGCGGCACCGAAGTGGAGAGACGGGAGAAAGAGTCCCTACCCATTGGAAGAAAAACAGCTACGTTTTAGTTTTGGTCCCTACCCGTGAACTTGCATCGCAAGTCGAAGAGAGTATTGGGATATTTGGCAAGAAAGCCGGTATGAAGAGCGTCGTTATTGTGGGCGGGAGTGCCTATGATGGCCAGCGAGTCAGTTTAAGAAGTGGCGTCGAATTTGTGGTGGGAACTCCAGGCCGACTTTTGGATCTCTACAAATCCCACGACCTTGATTTAAACAGCGTCGGAGCTATTGTTTTTGATGAAGCTGATCGGATGTTCGACATGGGCTTCAAAGACGATATGAAATATATTTTAAAGAGAGTGCCTCGCAATAGACAGTTCCTGCTCTTTAGCGCGACACTCAACTTTGACGTCCTCAACACAGCTTATCTTTTTGGAGCTGAACCCATCGAATTTAATGTGAGCCGTGATCAAGCCACTGCTGAAGGGGTCGATCATGAGATTCTGCATGTGGGCCAAGACGATAAGCCCATGTTTCTTCTTTCTGTATTAAAGAAATATAACCCACAACAGTGTATTGTTTTTAGTAATTTCAAATACAATGTCGCTCATATCGCTCGTTTTTTAAAAAATAACAATATTGAAGCCATAGAGATGAGTTCTCTTCTAAGCCAGCAGCAGAGAAATAAAGTCCTTGAGTCTTTTAAAAGCGGTAAAAAACAGATTCTCGTGGCCACCGATGTGGCAGCCCGGGGCCTAGACGTTAAAGGCATTGATCTTGTTATCAATTACGATCTTCCTGATGATGCCGAAGGCTATGTTCATCGCATAGGGCGCACGGGCCGAGCGGGAGGGAGTGGCAAGGCAGTAGGATTAGTGAGCGATCGGGATGTAGAAGCCCTTGTTCGAATCGAAAATTATTTAAAAGAGAAACTCAAAATTGGTTGGCTGGAAGAAAGTGAGTTAATCAAAGAGTTTAAAGCTTTTACCCGAGACGAAGGGCGTCCAAGGCGACAGGGATTACCGCCGCGAAATAATAGGCAGGGTCCTCCTCAGCGTGGTTTTCAGCCAGGTCCTTTGGCAAGGCCCGTTGGGAAGGGGGGGCGCCCCCATCAGCGTACTGGCCCTAACGGAAAAGGGCCTTCTGGGAAGGGATTTAGCCCTGCAAAGGGATCTGGTCCCATACATCGACCCGAGAATGCACCTCATGGTCAAACAGCAAACCAATCCCATTCAGCAGTGTCTCATCAACACAGGGATCGAAAATCAGGGCGACACGGCGGTATAGCTAATGCGGCCACTGGCGGGCCAAGGACCCAGGGCGGAAATTCTCGTGGGCAAGATTCCAGGCATCGCGCCGACAACCGGTTAAGATCTCAACCAGGGAGTCCTTCGGGACCACTGCCCCAAAGACGACCCCTGCATAAATCCCCATCTGCCGTACCCAAAGGGTCGGAAAGTGGTGTAGGTATGAAAATTAAGGGATTCTTTGCAAAGCTATTTAAATAATTCTTGGTAGAGGAAGGTGAATTCCAAAGTCTTCATCGCAGCCGCTTCCTCTAGGTCAGCTGCGCCACCAACATATGATGGAGGAATAGCTGGTCCTGGTTACTGTCCCACACAAACAGCAGGTTCAAAATAAAATTTTTCCGGATTATTCGTGATGTCCATTGTATACGGAATAATATTATTGGCCTTCCGTGAGGTATCGTCCAGAGCCTGAATGAGCACTCTCTTAGTTCTCTTATTTAACTTACCAGCAAAAGAATTACCTGGGCTTATGTAAACAAAACCATGTTCCTGTGCCTCCCTTGACTCCTCAACCGTAGGAACTCTCCACTTTGAATTATCTGGTTTATTTGTATTACAAGCATTGATTTGAGCCGCCGCTTTGTAGGGGCCATCAATTAATCGCCATAATTTCAAAGTAGCCTCATCCTGCCAAATATCCTCGAATTTTTCAGTCATGGGATCATACTGATGCGTCACCAAAACCCAATGAAATTCAGGACCGTCGTGAAACGCCCAAAAAACATCAGTACTATGAGCGAGCTTTCTACAATCGTTGGCTCGATTTTCGGTGGTCCCAGCCAGTCCGCATTCCTGTTGAGCCGTCGACTCGTAATAGATTCCTTGTACGGTCATCATATTTCCTTCGTCATTACACTTAACTCCAACGGAGGAATTCAGGCCAAAATCAAGTTGGCCAAGGGCTCCCGCTATATCCCAGCAATTATACTTAGCCAATTTAATGGTTTTGGTCGTTATCAGAGAGTTGGAGGGACCATTGAAAATAGCCTTGACCATAAACTTTTCAGCTGTCGTTTTATATGTCTTTCCACGGGCCGAGCACCCTCCATGAAGGCAACTCGCCTCAGACATTTCTCCAAACGAGGCCACAGCCAAAGCGTTTCCAAGCACTGGCCTGATAGTTACGTCCGCAATAGCATTTCCCACACCATGGGTGGTGTCTTTCGCAATGCAAGAGGCAATCTGGAGCGTGATCTGCGGATCCGACAGTTCTGAAAATAAAGTCTTTCCTTCGGCACAGACATCAAATCTGTCATTATCTTTAATCGACGCAATCTTTGATGAAAAAATAACAGGATCAGCCCAGGCTTGTCCCCAGCTTAGTAAAAGAAAAAGGGCTCCGCCAATCATTGTCTTGCAACACATGTAACTCTCCTATTTTAAATTCTTCAAACCAGGCTGAAATGCAAATAGTGAGCCACACCTTTTTAAAAATGAAGGTTCCGATGGTTAGAAACTTAGAGAGCCAAAAAGGCCTCCCTTTGTATATAAATTTTGACTGGAGTTATAGAGGGAAGTAAGGCCGTACTGGTTACTTAAACTTTCTAGGCTGAGAAAGGCTCCGACTTTAAACCTGTGGCTCATCGCGTATTGAAGATAAGCCACATTTGTAAGGGAGGTACTGGCATACTGGAATTTTGTAGGATCCGCAAAGGTTTGATTTCGATAAATGAGACTGTACATGAATTCTATATTTTTAATAAAGAAGAGTTCGACATTTGTTCTAAAAAACTTTAATCCAAAACTATCGTAGCTTGTGGCACCGTATTGGGAAGCCACTTTGAAATTAAAATTACGGTAAGTGAGGCCCCCGCGAATCAAATTCCCGGTATCTTCGGCGAACTGACCTAAGACATTGATTCCAGTATCAACCACCCCGGCTCCGTAAAAATTAAAAGCAAACTGTCCATAATCAAAACCAAACTCTAAAAGACCAATTTCTTTACTTCTATCATCGTGGTTGAGGGGAACGTCCTGAATTCCCCATTTGTATTTGGTCCCCACCAAGACCACATTCGGATCCAAAAAGGCTTGCAAATGAAAGTAGTCCGCCTTGAAGCTGTAGTAAATCTGGGTTTGTGGTTCTTCATGAATACTTGAGTAGATCGGCGCGGTCCCTGTAAGAAATTGGCGCTGATAACCAAAAGGGCCAGAGGAGAATTCGTCGATAAGTATGGGAGTTAAGTTGGTTCGCGATTCTGAGGCTCCATAACGGCTTGGGTAAGATACCCACATCCCAAGGGAAGTGATATTTTTGTACATCTGCGGAACAGGATAAAAACTTTGCTCTCGATCGTAATCACGAATTCCGTCGTGACCTTTCTTGAGACGATCGAGTTCTTTTTTTATCACCACGGGATCACTTAAAATCTGTTGAGGGTAAACCCTGTGGGGTTTTTCTCGAGAAGAGAGTTGGCCCTCGTATTGAATGGGGCAGTATTCAAATGAATAAGGATGCGTGAATTCGTATTTGCGGGTGACTTGGTTGTTAAAGTTGAGGTCGCGGGGCGTGTCTGCAATGGAGACCTTCCAAATGCTTTCGCGGTCCACCACGGCTTCACCGCCGTTGAGAGTCAAAAACGAAATTTTGCCCTCAGAGAAATCAATGGGCCAACCTTGAATGAGAGGGACCAAATTTTGCTCATGAAGGGTGTCAATCCTCACCATCTGAAGATCCTTCCCCCCTCTATTTTTTTGAATGGGCAACATATCAAGGGGGTAGTAGGCCCAATAGATAATTTCATATCGCGGGACTTTAATGACCGACCCGTCCATTCTGAGAAGTTGAACTTCGTAATTATCAACTCCGGTGATGACCCCAAGTTCACGACGACAAGCGCTTAAGTATAAAGCATTAATATTAATCGCAAGGGCCGATTCACAAATCAGCACGGTTACAAAGCCGATGAGGAGCCTAGAAATCAAATTCAAATGCCCCTCCTAAAGAAGTGTAAATGGCACTGGGTGAGTCGGTGCCATTGACGAATTTATAATTGAAGTTTTCATTGAACATATTCGCGTAGACTTTAACCGAGATGTAATACCCAAAACTCTGCAAAAAGTAGGCGCTGGTTGTGAGATAAGTTGAATTAAAAAAATACTGATTAAGGCCGAAATTTTCTGTGTAGTTAGCGAGAGAGTAGATTTCGTCCAACCCGCCTTTAAGCTCCTTCGTAAAGGCGTAATCGATCCCGCCGCGAACATAGTAGGATGTCACATTATAGTTGTCAGGAGCGGTTGTTAAGGCAGAGGTCAATCGCAGTCCTGAATTGTCACTTCCCGAACCACTTTCTTGAGTCGTAGAATAAATGAACCTTAAGGTTAAAGGACCCTTACTGTACATAAGCCGAATAGCCGGAGAAACCGCGTTCGCCAAGACCTCTCGGCCCTCGGTGGTGTTGGTTCCCTTAACCTGGAAGTCAAATATGGGAAAGAACGTTCCAAAAGAAAGGGTGAAGGCACCGTAATCGGCTCCCAAAAGAGTTAGATAGTTATATTGATGGGCGGCGAAGGTGTCCCGAGGCAATTTTATTGAGAGATTAGTAAAGTAGGACGAACCTGCGGGAAGTGCGGCAATGTTTCCGACAAAAGTGGCATTGAAAAAATGTGATTTCACATCCGAGCGAAAAACAAAAGAAGGCTCGGCTAGAGGAACCCATTCAACCGGTGAGGAGCCAAAAACATTAAAAGTCTGGAATCCATATGGTTTTCCCGTTGCCCATTGGAAATACATCGGAAGGACGGGAGCATTCTCTTGGTAGTTATTGAAAACAACTATCCCAAGCTTTGACCTTTTTTCAAAGAGAAAGGGTCTAGAGTAAAAGTAAGTCCTTTGTTCATAGCTCTCTATTTTTTGGAATCCCTTTTCGAAATTTGATAAAAACTCACTAACATTAATTTTGTCATCGATAATCCGGGTGGGCCCGGTACCGTCCTTTCCGTTCTCATTTAAGTTTGAACACTGGGAATTGACATCGTTAAAGTTAAGAGAAATTTTTTCAGCCCGATTTTTAAAACTTTGAGTGCGTTCAGGAATTTCAACGTCCCGGATTTTTGTGACGTCGGCTAAGTCCAAAACATGGGACTTACCTGAGGTATCATAAAAAATAACGAGATCTTCGACGAACCGGACGGGCCAGCCGGTAAATAAAGGTTTTGACTCTTCGTGAACGTAAAAGTCCTTTGTCAGTTCCGCTAACTTTTTGTCGATCTTCAGTTCGGGTATAGAATTTTCGAGAGAGTTAAAAATGACAATGGTATTGATCTTGGATCTTTCGATCTCGTCGAACTCACCCTTAAGGTTTATAATTTTAATCAGTTGATCATCAGCGCCTACAATAAGACCACTATGCACTTTGCAAGAAGAGTCGATGAGGCTATAAATGTCTAAGGCGCTAGCTTGGACTCCCGTGATAAAAAGAGCAAAAGCGAAGGCCGCTATAGTTTTGGTGTTCATTGAAGGGGCAAGAGATATCTGAAGTTTGGGCTGGGGTCAAGAAAGGGGTTAGGAATTGTCTGGAGGTAGGATCCATTCGACTGGGTTTCAGACCAACTCGTTTGAAAATGCTTTTGATCTGAGGTGCAAGTGAGACCCAGAATTCACAGAGGCTATAGCGATTCTTAGTCCATATCTAAAATGAGGGATAGCTTCGAAATGATGGCCTGATGAAGTGAAAACGGTGTCAATGCAATTCCCTTACACAGTCATAAACAGAAAATGGTTTTTCAACAGGCCCATGCTAATGGACCAACCAAAATTTTATTAAAGTAGCCATGGACGTGAAGCCGATGATTAAAAGGGCCCCAAGTTTGATCGTTATTCTATATTCAAGCTGTTGAATTTTTCCCTCTATGTTATTTACCTTGAGTTCTAAATGATTCGTCTTGATTTCGATAACATTCGTCAAGGTTGTCTCAAGAATTTTCAAATCTTGTTTTGTTGCCAGATCGCCCTCGACAATTTCTGTTATGATCTGAAGCTGGATTTCGGCTTGTTCCCTAGAAAACCCTGCCTCTTCCAGTTTCTTTGAGTATTTGATTGCATTGAACATAGTCTACCTCCACGGGATATAATCTTGCAACTATGCCAAGAGCATCAAACCCCTGTCATTTTGATTTGACCTGCAATTCCAGGCGTCAGCCGGATTTTTGGTCTTTTAGTTCAGTTAATCTTTGCCGATTTAAGAATGCTCTCACACGCAGACCAACTTGCTTGAAAATGCTTCTGATCTGAGGTGCAGGTAAAAACCCAAAATTCTTGGTTGGATTTGACAATAAATTGCCGAATCACGTGTTTGGATTGGGAGGCATTGAGCTCAATTTCAAAGCCTGAAAGGCCTCCCAGTTTTGAATCCCTAGACATTTGAAGTTCATAACCGTACTTTGGAAAATCCTTCAGCCACCGTTCGCCATAGAGTCTTGCAGAGGACCAAGATCCGTGGTCTAGACGAAAGGTGAGAGTCGGTTGGAGACCGTCTTCAACAACATACGGTGAGCGCGCTACAAATTGTAGATCTTTGTCTCGTGAAATAGTTTTGCTTGTTTGATCGTCGGCGCTGAAGAAATCCCAGTTCGTATTCTTGGCCATAAGAAAAAGGTGACGGATAGGATCATAGTATTGCTTTGGAGAAATGGAAGACCCTTCCGCAGCGAAGACTAATGTCAGGATAACAGGGAAAAACAATCTCTTTATAGCTATGCTCATTTTCATTTCCGACCGGTCTAGATCTTTTAAGTCTAAGCAAATTCTTTTCTAGAGACAACTCAATTAAGCCGATGAAACTTCGAATGAATTGGATAAATACCCTCTACCTTAGTCTTATAACGGTTTTGTTAATGATCGGGCAGAGTGTTTCTGCTCAGGTGTATAGAATTCAAACGAAAGATTCACAAAAATTAAGTGTTCAGTTTCCCGGAAGTTCGACTAACCCGCAACCTTATTCTATTCCGCCTAACGCCCTGGTCTTCAGCTGCAAAGACCCGTCAGTTCCTTGTCCTGAAGATAAAGACATCCATAAGAACGAACAGAGCGGAGGAGTTTGGTATACCCGCGTAATGGCGGCCAATCCGGAAAATAATAAGGAAAGTATTTTTGGTTGGATTCCCACTTTGGCTTTGTACGAAGAAAAAAACGACGCTACCCCATCGATTTCGCAGGTCTCCCTCTGTCAGCAATGTGAGCAGGAGAAGAAGAAAGCGGAATTACGAGAAAACCCTCTGAAGAAGCATGATGCCGATCAAATTCCCATCTTAGCTCAGGCATCGAGGACGGCTTCTCTTATAAAGGGCTGCGGAACTTCAAGGTTAAAAGGTAAAACTCTTTGGGATAGAATCAACCGGGCTAGAAATCCAAATGCTGCGGACGATTGTTACCAGCGATCAACACTATGTAAATCGAGAAAATATCCAAGCCTTGAGTGCAAGGCGGCTCAAGCTAAGTGTAAAGCAGATACGGACCCTTGTAATAAGACGATAGAAGATTTTGAAGAAAAATGTGACTCTTACGCAGGTCTCGAAGTAAAGGACCGCATTTCACGGGTTATGGAAAGGGTTGATGTCGTACTAAAATCTCTGCCCCCAGAGTTCCACCCCGAGATTTTAACCAGAGACCTTGTTATGTGTATCATTAGAAGGGAGGACCCTAAGTTCTATCCGTCCCAACCCTCGGACCGAGCCTGTTTTGATCCTGAAGCTACGGATTTTGGCCTTGGGCAGATCATAAATACCTCGTTAACCTATTATTATAACGAATATCAAAGCAAAGGTTCTCGTCTTCCTAAGCTATACGGACGATATCAAGGCCCTGAGGAGCTCTATAATTCTTTTCCTAACGATATCGACGCACAAATAGAGATGATGGCCCTTCTTTTCAATTCAAAATACCGAGCTTTGGCCGGGCCTAATGGAAATGGATTGGATGACAGAGGACGACGGTTGCCGGAAGGCTGCCAGAGGGGACCCTCTATAACTCCAAAGCAAAGAGTTGAGGATCGTCTTCGGGGGCGACCCGAACTTTTGAGAAGGACCATTAGAGCCTACGATAACTGTGGCACAAGAAACTACGTTGAGGTTATTTTTTCATGTATGGATAAACTTAGAGGCAAGACGGAAGAGGAACAAGTGAATCTCCTAAGTCCTGGCAATAAAGAAATGAGTGGAGGCAAATAATGAAGATCTTTTTAATCGTTGTGATCATGGCTTTCTTTGCTTCCAGCTTCCTGTGCGCGCAAGGGCAGAGTTTATCTCAGGAATCTGTGACCCTTAATGACGCTAATGAGCCCTTGTGGACGGTCAAGATTTTAAAAGGAGGGGAACATCCTTATCTGCCCACCCGAATTCGGGTTTTTGGTATAAACAATAACCTTCTAATGGAGTATGCAGCGCAGGATACTTCCTTTTTCATTGCTGCGAAAATGATAAAATTATCGAAGTATCCCCGTCCTCTTTTGTTGACCAATTGGGGTGGTGGGGTTAGAACACTTTGCCTAAGAATTTTTGATCCTTCATTGAAGAAGACGGCTTTCTTGGTTGAATTCTGCTCAATAGATCTGAAATATGAAGTCACTGAAGACCACATTAATATTTCCGAATTCCGTTACAAAACTGAAAGTGATTCGACCCTCGTTGAACTCAGAACGGAGTGGAGTCCCGTGGAGCCAGCTAAGGTCGATCCTTCAAACACTCCTCAGGGGGCGCAAAATCATTAATATAAACCTGAAGGCTCGCAGTCTTGTCACTGGTGTAAATAATTTGTTGACCCGACTTAGAAAAGTGGGGGAAGAAGTCGTTTTGCTCGCCCGTTGTGATTCGCTTCAAACACTGACCATCAATTGAAATTAAATATAAATTAAAAAATTTAGGATTGTCTTTATTGCTCGAAAAAACAACCTGCTTTCCGTCTGGGGAAAAGGAAGGGTCTCTTTGGATTCCGTCGTAATTTGTTAAAAGTTTGGTGTGACCGTTTAAATCAGAAAGGGCAAGATGAACAGACGGGGATTTGTCAGAACGGCTCTCATAGACGATGGTTTTTCCCGAAGGCGAAAATGCAGGAGCGTATTCAAAATCTGAACTTCGCGTTAGAAATCTGTGATGTCGTCCTCTTCCGTCCATAAGATAGATTTTAAATTGACCTTCCTTTTGTGATGAAAAAGCGATTGTTCTTCCGTCAGGGGAGTACACTCCATTGCCGTCGAAACCGGCGTCATTGGTGAGTCTCACAATGTGGCTGCCGTCAGCATTAGATTCATAGAGTTCGTCAAAAGAAGCTTTTGAATTATCGACGAGAGGATCCGTTATGGGCGGATTCACAAGGGCGTGTTCTTTAATTTCATCGGTTGTTGAAGAATAAAGTATTTTTTCGCCGCTGGGGTCAAAGGTTGGAGCAGAGTCATCACCGTCGTTGAAGGTGATGCGGCGATCTCGGTTTGTTTTTAAATTGAGAATGTACACTTGGGATTTTTTGTGATCGGGACGATTTTGACTTAAAAAAATAATTTTAGTCCCATCTGGGGAGAATTGAGCCATTTGATTAATTCCGCTCTTTGTCAGAAGCTGAGATTCTGCAGATCTATAGGCGATTCCCGGCGACGCACCGGCGAGGGGCGATGGGGGTTGTTTTGGGGCGCTCTTGCATCCTAAGTGGCAAACGAGTGACAAGAGGGCCGCCGCTTTAAGAGCCTTTTGGACGATACTGCTCACTCCTATTCGGTGCAAGTTTTGAGGTAAAACCCATTTTATTTTTTCTCCTTTAAGAAACTCCACTCCATCCCTTCGGTCCCCAGATTGGATCAAGAGTTTTACAAAGATTTTATGATGGGTGATAGAGTGTTTAAAATCAAAGGGAGGTTCGTATTTGTCTTTCCAAGGTTGGGCTCTTCCCGGGAGAACCCAGAGGTCCTTAAGCCAAGGAGTTCTATTATTTTCTTTAACCAGTGCGATTTTTCTTTTATTTTTGACGAGGTACATCTCCCAAAACCAAGGCTCCAGGGCTCTCTTAGGAGTTTTTACGGGACGATCCAGTACGGTCCCTTTCTTAAATGCTAAGCAAAACCTATGGACGGGGCAACTCAGGCAAAATGGGTTTTTTGGCGTGCAAATTGTGGCACCCAACTCCATCATGGCTTGATTGTGTTCAGAGGGATCTTGCTTATGAATTAGCTTGCCGGCGTATTCTGCTATTACCTTTTGACAATTTTTTGTCGTCACCACTTCTTCAAGATCGAGTAGGCGACTGATCACACGAACTACATTTCCGTCAATAGCTGGAGTTTCTTCTCCAAAGGCAATACTGGCGATGGCTGCCGAAGTGTATGGACCTATTCCCGGCAACTTCTGAAGATCCACTGAGGTGTTGGGGAACGCCTCTTTTTTGACAATTTCTTTTGCAGCTTTGAGAAGGTTTCTGGCTCTAGAATAATATCCAAGGCCTGACCATTGACCCAGTACCTTATCTTCGGGAGCTTGAGCAAGACCTTCAACAGTGGGAAAAGTCGCGATAAATCTCTGAAAATAAGGTTTGACGGCGTTGACCGTCGTTTGTTGCAGCATGATCTCCGACACCCAAATAAAATATGGATTTTTATTTTGTCGCCATTGGAGGTCTCGTTTGTTGACCAAATACCATTTTGCTAATTCTTTTGAAATTTCCATTTATATCAAATCCTATATCACAAACTTTTGCAAAATTCATTGCTTAGGCTAGGGGGCCATGAAAAGATATTTTGTGGATATTTTTCCTGAGTGCGTTGAGACTTTTAAAAAACTTCTTCAGTTCAACACGACAAACCCTCCGGGAAGCGAGAGAGAATCTATTTCTTATATTGCGAGTCTTCTTAAAAGAGAAGGCTTAAACCCCGTTATTTTAGAGTCCGCTGATCAAAGAGCCAATTTAGTGGTCCGACTTTCTGGGGAGGGTGCCTTAAAGCCTCTCCATATATCCAGTCATATTGATGTTGTGTCCGCTGAAGAAAAAAATTGGAAGCATCCTCCATTTTCTGCTGCCGAAGCTGAGGGCTGTATTTGGGGGCGAGGCGCCGTCGACATGAAAAACATGACGGCCTACTGTCTCGGGGCGCTTTTGAAGCTGAAGCGCGAGAACGTACGTTTAAAACGCGATCTTATTGTGAGTGTCGTCGCGGACGAAGAGACCGGTGGAGAATTTGGGATGGGGTGGCTAGCCCGAAAACATCCCGACTTGATCCAATCGGAATTTTATTTGGGGGAAGTGGGAGGGTATTCGGTTCACATCGGGGGGAGGCGAATTTATCCCATTCAGGTAGGGGAGAAGGGGACATTTTGGATCAACGTGAAATTCCGAGGGGCTCCAGGTCATGGGAGCGTCCCTAATCCCTCCAATGTCCATTTTAAACTCTCGCGGTTTCTAAATATTCTTGATTCAAAATTGCTACCTCGGCACCGAACTTCAAGTTGTGAGGCGTTTATTCACAGCGTGGCTGAAAAACTGGGGCCCATGGGGTTACCTTTCAAGGCTTTAAGTACTGATTTCGGTCCTCTGATTTTAAAAAAAATGGCCCGTAAGGCCTTAATGCCGGAAAAATATCTGGCCGTGGGGGCCATGCTTTCTAATACCGCCACACCGACCGGGACAAGTTCGGGGGTTCAACATAACGTTATTCCCAGCGAAGTGATTCTAAAGCTAGATTGTCGGACTTTACCTGGTTTTACTGGAGAAAATCTTATCAGCGAAATCGAAAAAATATGGGGTGAGCCACTCGACTACGAGGTCATCACTCGTTCCGACGGATACGAATGCTCTTTTGATACGCCACTATTTAAAACCATTTGCAAAAAAATCAAGGAGAGTGATGCTCAAGGAATTCCTGTTCCGAGTCTCACAGTAGGATCCACAGACGCTCAGCACCTTCATAAATTGGGAGTCATATGCTACGGTTTTACTCCAATCAAGTTGCCTGCCGATATTAACTTCCCCCAACTTTTTCATGGACATAATGAGCGCATCCCTATCGAAGGGTTTAAATGGGGACTCGAAGTCTTCATAAATACGGTAAAAGAGTTCTGTTCTTAAGGACTCTCATCGTGATCGTTGAGGCGACACAGTTCCGAAAAGCGTGATAAATCGACCCGAAATAGGCACTGGTAATAAGAAATTTCCTGATCTAGATTTGTCTGCTCTTTGGGTTCACCGTCTTCCATCTCGCATTGAAACCTTCTGTATTCTATCCAGCTCTTTTGGGCCTGCTCGGCACGGATCGGGCGATTGGTCTGCGATCTAGATAAAGGAATCCTTTCTCTCAGATCTTTAGAAATAATGGTCCTCTGTCTTTCCAAATAAACCTGCAGTTCGTTTGAAACATATTGATCAAACTTTCGAGTGACCGTTTGATAGCAACCCACCCGATTCGCCAAAAGGAATACTTTTTGGTCGCAGTTCTCTTTGATCCGCTGAATTTCGGCTTGAAAAGAGCCGCAGTCTTGGGCAAAAGCTGGAGCTGATAGCAAGGGGTAGAGCCAGAAAACTACTTGTGTAATTGCATTTCTCATATTCATGGCCGGTGCAGTTTGCAATATGGGTACCTCTACAGGAACCCAATAAATCTTCGCTGGGGAGCTCCTTAGAGAAAAAACTTCAACAAAGGAATGACAAAATGTCCGAGAAGAATGTCTAAAATATGGGCGCTTTTTAAAAACTAAACTCGTGAAAACCCTTGCTTTCCGCTATCAGAAGGCGTTTGATAGAGGTAGGGGATGAGGGATTCTATGTTTAAAAGGACTGAATTATGGATTTCATTTCTACTATTTTTGCTGGCGAGTTTGTCTGCAATGGCAGCGCCCACGGCACCATCTAAATCCATATCTTTAGACCTTAACCTTCAAGTGGATAGTCAAACGATCAATCAGCCAAATATGGTTGTACCTTTAGGTAAGAAAACCGTCAGGCTCCAGGTTATGAATGATAAGAGCACCTACGTTATCGAAGTGACTCCTAAGAAGGATATCGATGAACAAGTTTTTTTGGATTTCACCTTAAAAAAGGTCACCCATGGCAAGTCCTCCTTAATTGCTCATCCCAAGATGGTCACGCTCCTTAATCAGGAGGTTGTGATTGAAGAGGACGACAGCGCCACCAGTGACGTGAAAAAGTTGGTCCTCAAGGTGACGCCTCATCTGAAGTGAAACACAGGGCGATCAAAGGCCTTAAGGCAACAGCCAATCTGTTTTGCTCTGGCTATCGAACAAGGGTCGTTATTGGATGACTTGTTTCATAGTGAGTTTAAAGAAATATCAAGCCTTGATGGCTAGTGTTATTCGACCGCGCGAAAATACGCGATTATATAAACGCACTTTACTTTGCAGGACAAATTTTGTTTTGATACTTGCTAGTGTCGTCTGGGCAATGAATATAACTTACTGGTGCTTGCCAGGAAGGACCAGGAGCGCAAACCACTACCTGTTTTGATTTTCGTTTTTCAGAATAGTAAATGTCGCCAGAATATCCGTCGAAGTAGTAGGCGTTTTTCCGAGCACTTCTTTCCCCATCTGAAGACCAAAACTGGTAGGGTAAATCGCTTCCTAGAAGATTATTATAACTCCAAGGATAAAGAGCGAATATATCCAAGGTGCCATCGCTGTTATGGGAGATGACCGTGTTGTAGCAACCGGTAGTGCAATTTATTTCGTTTGAATGATCTTTAAATTGAGAGAACTCGTAAATTCCTTCTCCATTCGAGACTCCAAACAGTGCCCACTCTCTTGCACTAGGTAAGTGGTTTCCTTGTTGTAAACAGTAACTAATTGCGTCGACTTGGCTTGCTTTGAGCACTTTTCCTTTGCTGTTCACGCCAACTAGCTTACATTTCTGTCGTTTACCAAAAAACACCGGTGCAGATCATCTGCATACGACCTTAGTGTGCTAAGTTTGCGCCCGGAAGAAGTGTCTATTGACCGTTTCCTGACTTAGATTGCCGGAGTTAATGACCAACCCTGGTAAGGAAGGGGCGGGTTTTGGGCGAAATTCTAATTCTGAACGTCGTATCACTTTGCGAGATGAGTTTTTCTTGCAACCAAACCTTAGTTAGAAAGCAGGGCAAAGATCTTCTCGGCGGCCAAGGGGGCTTTTGATCCGTCGGGAGCGGCTCCTTGAGCAAAATCAGGTCGCCCGCCGCCCTTACCACCCATTTCTTTAGCGACCTCTTTGAGGATATCTCCAGCGTGGAACTTCCCAATAAGATCTTTAGTGACCGTAGCCACAATGGGGCTGGGTTGTCCGTCCTCCGAACTTCCGATGAGGACCACAATCCCTGATTTGAGCTTGTCTTTAATGTGATCGGCAAGCTGGCTTAAAAGATCCCGTTGGCTAATCTCCACATGAACGCTTACGACTTTGGTTCCGTTAATAGCTCTGGCCCCTTTGACATAGTCATCAATATTATTTTTCTGACTTTGAGAGTGGATTTTTTTTAAACCTCTCTCTAGCTTTTTCACTTGATCAAAAACTTTTTGGATCTTATCTGCGCCCCTCCCTTCTTCGGACTTGAGAAGATTCTCAATTTCAGTCAGCTGCTGATGGCGTCCCATGAGATAATCCAGGGCTACAGATCCGGTGATGGCTTCAATTCTACGAACTCCGCTTGACACCCCCGTTTCACTTGTGATTTTTAAAACGCGAATATCTCCAGTATTACTGACATGAGTTCCTCCACAAAGCTCCGTGGAGAACTCTCCCATTTTTATGACTCGAACTTTGTTTCCGTATTTTTCTCCGAAGAGAGCCATGGCCCCAGATTTTATGGCGTCATCATAGCCCACAACCGAAGAGTCCACGTTGATATTTTGAGAAATCTCCTCATTAACCAGAGCTTCGACCTTTGTTATTTCTTCTTTGGTCATGGGCTTGGGGTGGGTGAAATCAAATCTTAATCTTAAAGGGTCAACGAGGCTACCAGCTTGGGAAACATGAGTGCCCAAAACTTTTCTTAAGGCCGAGTGGAGAAGATGGGTAGCGCTGTGGTTTCTCATCGTGGCCCGACGCTCAGGATCGACCTTGAGAGTCAGGATATCTCCCTCATTTACGGCTCCGCCTTCAGTTTCAATGGCGTGAAAGAAAACGTCATTTAATTTTTTTGTATTTGATATTTTTATTCTTATCTTTGCACCACCGCTTCCTACAATTTTAGATTCAGCTACACCGAAGTCTCCGACTTGTCCTCCCCCCTCGGCGTAAAAAGGGGTTTTATCGACGATCATAAAGCCCTCACCTTGAAGGCTTTGAACTCTCTTTCCATCTTTAAAAAGTCCTAGAACTCGGCCTTCAGCGCAGAGGGTTTCGTATCCTAAGAAATCCGTGGGCTTAAAGGAGCTTGAGGCCTGCATAAGGGGGCCGAGGTCAAGTTCACTTGAAGCTCCTTTCCAACTGGCTTTGGCGATTTTACGACTTTCTTCCATCTTCCTTTCGAAATCGTCGAGGTTAACTTCTATACCTGCCTCTTTAGCCATGAGTGTGGTGAGGTCTACCGGAAACCCAAAGGTGTCATAAAGTTTAAAAACCGTTTCTCCGCTTAATTCTTTTTTGTTTTTCTTCTTAAGATCATGGAGGGCTGACTCTAAAAGGGCCGTCCCCTGCTCCAAGGTGAGTTTGAACCTTTCTTCTTCGTTCTTGACTGTGGACAAAATAAAATCTTCCCGCTCTTTTAATTCGGGATAAACGGGACCCATGGTTTTGATAATTTCTCGAATAGTGGGAAGAAGCACGCTATGGTCTGATAACTTACTTCCGTAACGAATACTCCGTCGCATGATTCGGCGGAGAACATAACCTGCCCCCTCATTTGAAGGAAGAACCCCGTCGGCAATGAGAAAGGCTGTCGCCCGAGAGTGATCAGCAACAACTCTTTGGGCTACGAGGAGGTCTTCGGGTTTTCCTTTTTTATCCTGAGGCATAGCTTTGAAGAGATCGGTGAAAAGATCGGTATCATAGTTATTTGAAACTCCCTGCATTACAGCCGTCATGCGTTCCAAACCTGCACCGGTATCAATAGAAGGTTTTGGCAAAGGAGTGGTGATTCCTTGAGCATCCTTGTTAAACTGCATAAAGACTAGGTTCCAAATTTCAACAAATCGATCGCACGAACAACCGACTTTGCACTCAGGCTTTCCGCACCCTGCTTCAACACCGTGATCATAAAATATTTCGCTACACGGTCCACATGGACCTGTGTCACCCATTTGCCAAAAATTATCTTTTTCTCCGAAGCGGGAGATTCTGTCTTTAGGAACTTTTTCTTGAGTCGTCCAAATATCAAAAGCTTCGTCGTCATGAGTAAAGACGGTGACATGAAGCTTGTCCTTGGGGATTTTTAAATCCCGAGTCAAAAAATCCCAAGCAAACAGGATGGCCTCTTTTTTAAAGTAATCACCGAATGAGAAGTTCCCCAGCATTTCAAAAAAAGTGTGGTGTCGAGCTGTGAACCCAACATTTTCGAGGTCGTTGTGTTTACCGCCGGCGCGCACACACTTTTGGTAAGTCGTGGCCCTCTTATAGGGCCTTTTATCAAATCCTAAAAAGACATTCTTAAACTGCACCATTCCAGAATTCGTAAAAAGAAGGGTGGGGTCATTTTCGGGAACAAGCCTTGAGCTTGGAACATGCTCATGCTGCTGACGTTTGAAATAATCAATAAATCTCTGTCTGACTTCAATGGCTTTCATTTGATAATCTCTGCCACAAGGGACATTGAAAATCCACGGGAAACCAACGCCCGACCCAGCTTTATTCTCTCTTCATATGTGAGATCCTTTAAACTTTTTCCCGCTAATTTTTTTCCGATAAAAACCATAGCCGTTTCGTGTTCATCATCGTCGTCTTTTAAGCCTTTAAAGAAAAGGCCTTTGGAGCGCAGTTTCGCTAGGATCCAGTGCCGACCTTTGCCTTCTTTTCTCCATTGGCAAACCCACCTTCGAGACAGGTCGGTTTCGTCAGGTAAAAGGCTAAGCTGACTGAGGTAGTCAAAAATGACTTCCATTTCACTATCATCGATTTTAAATTGTTTTTTAAGTTTAGTTTTAAGCTCCTGTTTGGAATGATCGCGTAGGGCTAGTATTCTCAGAGCTCGGTTTTTGATTTTTTCAAAATCCTCAGGGAGGGCTCTAATTTGAGGACGCTCCTTAATATTCGTCTTCTCCTTCATCGGGTTCCTTATCCATCGTGTCTTTTTCGCCGGGAATCTCAGGGTTCTCCTGAATTTCAACCCGCGCTATATTTTGAATATTGATTGCAGCTTGAGAATTGTCAAATCTCGACCAACGTTCGCCGTCCATGCTCGTGACTCCTTTATAGCGGAGATCAAAGTCGTCCGGGTTGGTTGAAGCGGCTTTGGCCTCCTCGAAACTGATAAGGTTTTGCCTTAGAAGGCCCATGAGGCTTTGGTCGAAAGATTGCATTTCGAAAGTAGAGCCTTCTTCAATAGCCAGTTGAATTTCCCTCGTCTTTTGTGGGTTGGCGATCATTTCTCTGATTCGAGCATTGACCACCATAATTTCGCAGGCAGGGACGACCCCATTTCTGTCTTTTCTTGGAATGAGACGTTGACTGATTACGGCTTTGAGGACGGCGGTCAGTTGAAGGCGAACCTGACCCTGCTCGTGGGGTTCAAACGCCGCTAAAATGCGGTTAATGGTTTCGGTGGCGTCTGCAGTATGAAGCGTTGAAAGAACAAGATGTCCGGTTTCTGCCGCCAATATAGCCGTCTGAATAGTTTCTTTGTCTCTCATTTCGCCAATGAGAATGACGTCTGGGTCTTGTCTTAGGGCTTGTCTTAAGGCGGACGCGTAGCTCGGAGTATCGAGTCCCAACTCTCTTTGGTTGACGATGCTGCGACGGTCCCGAATAAGAAACTCGATGGGGTCTTCTATAGTGAGGATATGGCCCGTGCGCGTGTTGTTAATGTGATCTATGAGTGAAGCTAGAGTTGTGGACTTTCCGCTCCCGGTAATCCCAGTGACTAAGACGAGTCCTCTTTCGTAAGCCGAGATTCTTTCGACCGCGGGAGGCAGCTGTAATTCTTTGTAAGTGCGAATATGAAAGGAGATGGCTCGAATGACCATGCCTATACTGCCGCGTTGTTGAAAGATGTTGATTCGAAATCGACCGAGCCCGGGGACGCCATAACCCATGTCCACTTCGTGGGTCTCAATGAATTTTTTTTTGTGATTAGGACTCATGATTTGCTCGGCCATCGCCGCGATCTGCTGACTGGTTAAGCGCGAGCCATTTTTATCAAGGGGGGTAAGCTTACCGTGGACGCGAACCACCGGCATAATACCGTGCTTGAGGTGAATGTCACTGGCACCGACCCCTACGGCTCTAGTGAGGATTTCAATAAGTTCCATAAGGATTAGGATAACTTAAAGGAATTCTTCAGACATTATAAAAATTAAGCCTTAAGCAATCTAAGAGGTGCCGTCTGCCGATGTGGAGCTTACAGACCTTTGTCTTAATGATTTCTAAAGTTATAAGTTGCCACGGCCCAAGCTCTTAGAGGGAGATATGTTAGCTCGAGCTCCTAAACCTCGAAGATTTGCTGCGCAGAACAACACAATTGTAGGTTTGTTTAAAGTACCTTGAAGCACTTGGAGAGCCCGTTGGGCGTCGTAGAAGGAAACTCTCTGGGTCAGGTCTTTTGCCAAAACTCTGAGCTCTCCTGGATCTCCTAGATTGAGGATGGCTGCAACAGAAATGGGTTCCTCGTTAATATCGGTGAGATTAAGAAGGTCAATGATAAGTTCTCTCTTTTTATCTTCAGGGAGATTTTTCAAAAAACTTCTTTCCGAAAGGGCCCACGGCTTCAGCAACATGTTTCGCAATTCTTTTAATGCCACGTTAGCAGCGGCTTCTGAGGTCGATGAGACTGAAAGTTGGTAACGAGACTCAATTCCAGAATAATGGAGTATAACATAAGTCGCCGCTCTCTTACCGTCAGGGAACGTGCCATGTGCGATGTACTCCTGAGCTGCCACAATCAGATCATAAGGATTAGTTCCGTATTTTCTGATAAGTTGTCTGGCCAAATCTTTCTGATAATCAGCCGTAATGCCAGCCGTATTCAGTGAAGACAAAATATCCGTTTTAGGGTCCGCTAGG
>Ga0206996_1100_pt1 | contig 21938 bp, 19 predicted proteins | sample Alteio_BWMinCont_2_FD_153467 | JGI IMG/M metagenome (GOLD analysis project Ga0206996, IMG submission 153467) | Enriched cells from forest soil in Barre Woods Harvard Forest LTER site, Petersham, Massachusetts, United States -... | ecosystem: Environmental > Terrestrial > Soil > Temperate forest >...
CGGGTAAAAACGGTTTGCCGTCGATTTTTGCAGTGATGGCTTCCAAGCCGGCCAAAATGCCGTTGGCGACCTGATTTTGCCGGAAATAGGGGGCGATTGTGTTTCGAATGATGTCACCGCAGGCGACATCGGTTAACGTCGATTCCAAACCGTACCCGACTTCAATTCTGATTTTGTGTTCCGCCATGCCGATGAGCAGAAGGACGCCGTTGTCTTTTCCGCTTTTGCCCACTTTCCACTTTTGCGCCAATTGAATTGAATAATCTTCAAGGGGAAGTCCCTCCAGATTCGGCACGATGACGACCGCAATTTGATTGGATGAAGTTTGTTCGTAAAGCGAGAGGTAAGTGTCGAGCTTTTGAATTTCAGATTGATTTAAAACGTGTGCAAAATCGCTTACATACCCAAGCGGCTTTTCGGGGATCGCCGCATTGACATTGGCCGATAAAATGAGAAAGAGCGCGCTTGCCAGAACCGCTAAAGTTTTAAAAGTTTTCAAAATTTGACTTGAGGTGCTTTTTCGGCGCCGGCGGTCGCTTCGAAATAGGGTTTGGCTTTAAAGCCGAACATACGCGCATAAAGCATTCCCGGGAAACTCGCGATCGCGGTGTTGTATTCTTTGGCGATGTCGTTGTACCGATGTCGTTCAACGGAAATCCGGTTTTCGGTCCCTTCCAATTCATCCATCAAGGCGCGGAAGTCTTGGTTGGCTTGCAGTTGCGGATAAGCTTGCACCAAAACCATGAATCTTCCAAGCGCCGAATCCATGCTCATGGCCGCGTTGATTTTTTGAGGAGAGCCGGGAGTAGCTTTAGCCCAGGCATTTTGCGCTTCGGCGATTTCACCGAAAACCTTTTGTTCGTGTTTCACATACCCTTTCGTGGTTTCGACTAAATTGGGGATGAGATCCATTCTTCGTTGCATCACGGTTTCAACTTGGGCCCACTGGGTTTGAGCTTGCTGGTCAAGTGCCACGAGGCGATTGTAAGGGGCTCCAAAAACGAGATACCCAATCACTAAAATTGCGGCAATAATCAATAGTGTGCGCACCATGATTAATTCCAGAAAAGGTCCCTGTCACCTTTTGGCCCGGAAAGGGAATTCCAGGTGAATCCAGGAAGCATCAAACAGGATGGTCAAAGAAGAAAAAATCAAAGCGGTTTACACGCCGCAAGACACCCAAAATCTCGACTATTCCCGCGACTTGGGGAATCCCGGCGAATACCCATACACGCGCGGCATTCACAACACGATGTACCGCGGAAAACTTTGGACGATGCGCCAGTTTTCGGGTTTTGGCACGCCGCGCGAAACGAATCGCCGCTACAAGTTTTTGCTCGAACGTGGACAAACCGGTTTGTCGGTGGCCTTTGACATGCCGACCCTCATGGGACTGGATGCCGATCATCCGAAAAGTTTGGGGGAAGTGGGACACTGCGGGGTCAATGTTTGCACCTTAAAAGATGCGGAGATTTTATTTGAAGGAATCCCGCTCTCCAAAATTTCAACCTCGATGACGATTAACAGTCCGGCCGCCATGATTTGGGGGATGTACATGACCACCGCGGAAAAACAAGGAGCAAAACTTCATGAGTTGCGCGGAACACTTCAAAACGACATCCTCAAAGAATACATCGCGCAAAAAGAGTTTATTTATCCGCCCGAGCCTTCGCTTAAATTGGTGGTTGATACGATTGAGTTTGCCGCCAAACATCTGCCGCAGTGGAATCCGGTTTCGGTGAGCGGGTATCACATCCGTGAAGCGGGCTCAACCGCAGCGCAGGAGCTTGCATTTACGCTGGCTGACGGATTTGCCTATGTGGAAGCTTCCATCGAGCGGGGGATGCAGGTGGATGAGTTTGCGCCGCGGCTCAGTTTTTTCTTTGACTGTCACAACGATTTTTTTGAAGAAATTGCGAAATTCAGAGCGGCCCGCCGCATTTGGGCGCGTCATATGAAAGAACGATACAAGGCAAAAAACGAGCGAAGTTGGTGGCTTCGATTTCACACGCAAACCGCCGGATGCACCCTCACCTCACAGCAGCCTGAAAACAACATTGTGCGCGTGGCCTACCAGGCGCTTGCAGCGGTCCTTGGCGGAACACAGAGTCTTCACACCAATTCACTGGATGAAACACTCGGCCTTCCCACCGAGCGGGCGGTCCAGATTGCGCTGCGCACGCAGCAGGTTTTAGCGCATGAAACGAACATTCCGGAGGTCTCGGATCCGCTTGGCGGAAGTTATTTTGTGGAATCACTTACCACACAAATGGAAGAAGAAGCGGAAGATTATTTCAAGCAGATTGATGAAGAGGGTGGGGTAGTGGCTGCGATTAAAAACGGATTTTTTCAGAGAGAAATCGCCAAAGCCGCCTACGAACATCAAAAATCGGTGGATGAGAAAAAAGAGATCATTGTGGGTGTCAACGAGTTTGTGGAAGAAACCGAAGCGCCGGTTGAAATCCTTGAGATTCATCCTGAGTATGAGGAAGAGCAGCGCAAGTCGGTTGCCGAGGTCCGGCGAACCCGTTCGGAGCGAAATGTCAATGAAAAGCTGAAATTGCTCCAGGAAGCTGCGCGCAAAGAGAAAAATGTGATGCCCGCCATTTTGGAAGCCACGCGCGAATACGCGACACTCGGCGAAATGATCGATGCATTAAAAGACGTTTACGGCGAATATCAGGAACCTGTCGTTTTTTAGGATGGAGGAAAGCTTACCGACCTTATCGGTTTTTACGCTTCAGGGATTGGGTAACACGATTTTATCCCTTCCGATTTTGCTGCGATTGGTTCAAAAGTTTGACGTCAGACTTTATTTGATGCACCGTGGCGCCTATGATTTTTTCAAATCAATGGCGCTTCCAATGGAACTTTTTCTGTTTGAATCTCCATGGAATCTTTTCCTCAACCGGATCAAGCGGTGCGAAATTGCGGTCAGTCTTTATCCAAATTGGAAGCGGGAAATGGTCTCCCTTTGGCGCTGCAAGGCAAATCGCAAAATTTCATTTTTTGATCCCGATTTCCAATTCACCCGGTGGTTTCCGGGGGAAAAGTTGCAGCGGGAAAACGTCCATGATCTTGAAAACAACGCAAAAATCTTTGAAGCCCTTGGCGTCACTGCGGCTGTTCCGTTTCTTGATTTCAAGAAGCTCGAATGTTTTCAAGTGGCCCATGATGAAAAGCTTGCCGTGATCCACCCAACTGCTTCCACATCCGCTAAATTTTATCCCGAAGCGTTTTGGAGTGAAGTCATCGAGGGAATGTTGGAGCGAGGATTTAAAATACGGATGGTTTGTGGTTCGGCGCAAAGAGAGCACAGCTTTGCTCGGGGATTGTTGCGAAGCGGCGTCAGTTTAGAGGAGGGAGCCCCCCTTTTGGAAGTTGCAAAATCGATTGCGGGGTGCGGCGTTTTTATCGGCCTTGATTCTTCCCTTGCGCACTTGGCGGCATTGTTGGGAAAATCAACCTTGGTCTTCTGGTCGACCGCAGATTTTCGAAGGATTCATCCTTACGGCGATCAAGTTCGCTTGTACCTTGCGCGCGAAGTTTTTGAAAAAAATAAATCTTTTGAACTGACCCATGAGTGCGCCAAAGCCCGGGATGCGCTGCAGATTCTCGACAACAAAAAAGAACCTTCATTCACCCTGGCCACAAAATTCACAAAACCGGTGCTGCTTTATGCGTATTGAACCGGATCGCTATTTGTCTAAAATAACGAGAAAGATTGGCCTGTTGCCCGGAGGCAAACGAAGCGTTGAATTTTTGCGCCGCTATTTTTCCAAAAAATATCGGGGAAAAGGAAACGCAATGGTTGTGATTGAGGATTACGACGGCAATTTAAGGTTGAAATTCGATCGCTCAACTCACATGGGGAGTCTCATTTATTGGAACGGATATGCCTCCCCTGCTGAACTCGCGCTGCTTGATAAAATCTTGAAACCTGGGATGGTTTTTGCAGACATTGGAGCCAACTTGGGAGAGTTCACGGTTTATGCCGGCAAAAGGGTGAAAACTGGAAAAGTTTTGGCGTTTGAGCCGTTCGAACCTGTTTTTAAGCTTCTGCTTGAAAACATTGAATTGAACCATTTAGAGAATGTTATTGCATTTCAAGTTGGACTTTGGAATCAAAACGGAGAACTCCCTTTTTATCTTGGCTCCGAAAGGGATGACCGTTCGTTTGTTTATGAAGGATGGTCAACCGCCGTCGGCGGGAAAGGGAGTCAGCAGATTTCAAAGGTGAAAATGGTGGTCTTTGATGATTGGTTTGAGGGTTTGCAAATTTCAAGACTCGATCTGATGAAAATTGACACAGAAGGAGCGGAATTGCAAATGCTGACCGGGGCACGGAAAAGTTTGGAAAAATATTCCCCCGATTTGATTGTGGAGATTTGCGAACAAGGCTTCAACCGTTCCGGTTATACGAGTCAATCGCTCCTTGAGTTCCTCGGCTCCTTGAATTATGAACCTTTTTTGATCAAACGGTATGGGGTTTTGATTCCGGTGAGTTATGCCGAAGTACCGAAGCAGTGCAATGTTTTTTGCAGACGGAAATCACGGTGAGCGTGAAATGAAAATTGCGTTGGTCAGCAATCGGGATACCGTGGGTGGAGATGCAAGAGCCGCCTACCGGCTGCATCAGGGATTTCGAAGCATCGGATTGGACTCCAAAATGTTGGTGCAGTTGAAGTTTGGCGACGATGAAAGCGTGATTGGGCCCAAATCAGGCTTGCCGCGATACCAAGAAATTTTGAGAACCCACTTGGATCAACTGGTGTGCCGTTTTTATCCGGGCAGAAGCAAAACGATCGGTTTTTCGCCGGCCATTTTTACCGGGGGAATGCCGAAATCGGTTTTAAAGTTAAGTCCGGATATCATTCATCTCCATCGAATTACCGGAGGTTTTTTCAGGATTGAATCTTTAAAAAAAATTAAGGCGCCGCTTGTGTGGACCTTGCATGATTCGTGGTCGTTCACAGGAGGATGCGATTGTACCGGAGATTGTTTGCGCTATCAGCAATCCTGCGGGAAATGTCCCATCCTCGGCTCTGACCGCGAATTCGATTTGTCACGCTGGATCTGGAAAAGAAAACAGAAAGCTTGGGAAGGAATCAACTTGACCGTGGTCACGCCAAGTGCGTGGCTCAAAAAAAGAGGGAGTCAAAGTTCGCTTTTTAAGCGTCGACGGATTGAGGTGATTCCAAACGGCATTGATGTTCATCGCTTTTATCCGGTGAAAAAAGAGATGGCGAGAAAATTGCTCGGCCTTCCCGCCGAAAAAAAGCTCATTTTGTTTACCGCGATGAAGTTGAACGATCCGCACAAAGGGGGCCGCTATTTGCTTGAGGCTTCACGCGCCCTTTCCAATGCAGCATCTGACCAGCCTGAGCTGGTTTTCCTCGGGAGCAGCACAATGCGCAATGACGCATTGCCTCTCAAAGCCAATTATCTGGGACGCCTTCAGGATGATGCAAGCTTGGCGCTTGTCTATTCTGCAGCCGATCTGCTTGTCGCGCCGTACACAGAAGACAATTTTCCGAATGTTGTTTTGGAAGCGATGGCATGCGGCACCCCTGTGGTCGGATTTGATGCGGGGGGAATTCCCGAGATCGTGGAACATCAAAAAACCGGTTACCTGGCGAAATCGGAGGATGTTTCGGATCTTGTCCATGGAATCACCTGGACGCTTGACGATTTCAAGCGGTGGCAATCCCTTTCAAAAGCGGCCAGGAAAAAAGTGGAAGATGAGTTCGAGATCAAAAAAATCGCAAACCGCTATTTAACGCTTTTTGAGGAGCTCCTTCGTGCCTGAACAGCATGCTCCATTGCGGGAAATCATGCGCGGAATGCTCGACTACATTCCCGCCAAAATTGTCCCGTTGCTGGTCAGCTTTTTGGGGGTCACGGTTTACACCCGTTTTCTGACACCGAAAGATTATGGAGAATATATCCTGGTTATCACGATCGTCGCAACTTTAAGCGCATTATGTTTTACTTGGATTTTGTATGTAATTTGGAGATATTTCGCAAGGTATTCCAAAGAGAATTTGTCCGAATTTTTATCGACCATCATCACCGTTGAATTGGCGTTGTTTATATTCATCGCTTGTTTGTGGTGGATTGCGCTTTTCATTTTGGAGCGGGGACGTCCCCTGGAACCCAATTTAAAGATGCTCTTTCCTTTGGGAATCGGGGTGCTTGCAACGCAGGTTCTCTCGACTTTTGTTTTGGAGGTGCTTCGCAACAGCAAGCAGAGCAAACGCTACAGCTTGTACGCATCTCTCGTGCCACTTGGCACCTTTATCCTGGCCGTTTTTTTGTTCACCCGCTCAATTCCAAGAGTAGAAGCCCTTTTGTTCGCCATGTTTATCGTAAGCGGGATTCTTTCGGCGATTGAACTTTACCGCATGCACCGGATGTGGAAAATAAGGTTATTTTACGTTTCAAAGGATGTTTTGCAGAAAATGTTTTCTTTTGGACTCCCCCAAATCGGAGTTTCCGGAAGCGCTTCTTTATTATCCATTGGAGACCGATACCTGATTACACTCTTTTTGGGGACTGCGGCGGTCGGCACCTATGCGGCCGGATACGCGCTGGCTGATTACAGTGTTCAAATTCCGTTCGGGATTTTGATGTTGTCGGCGGTTCCGGTCATTGTGGGGACTTATGAAAACAAAGGGGAACAGGCGGCTGCGCAAGTGCTTCACAATGTCTTGTCGGTTTACTTCATTGTTTTAGTGGGGGCGCTTTTTGGTTTCATTTCTTTGTCGGGGGACATCACCCATATTTTTTTGGGAAAAGCTTTTCAAAGCACTGTCATCATTTTGCCTTGGGTTGCCGCCGGAACTTTCTTTTTCACCCTGACCCAATGTGCCGGAATTACGTTTCAACTGAAAGAAAAACCGATGATTGCCATCTATCTTCTCTTTTTTTCGGCAGTTTTTAATCTCTTTTTAAATTATGTTTTGATTCCCCATTACGGCATTCTCGGTTCTGCATACGCCACATTGATTGCATATTTTGTCTATGCGCTTGTGATTCTTGTGATGATTCGCAGAACATTTCCCCCTTTTATGCCGTGGGGGACGATCTTGAAATCTTTGCTTGCCGCGACCTGCATGGTTTTGTTTTTGCAGTCGGTCCAAACATCGATCGGAACCGGCATTGTGGCGCTCTTTGCAAAAGTTTGCTTGGGGGCTGTCAGCTACTTTTTAATCATGCTCCTATTGCAGGAACGGCTTGTCAAAATCGCGGTTCGAAGTCTTTTCGCAAGAAGATAGGTTCCGACGAATCGGGCTTGGGCAGGATGTGCGCCAAGCTTGCAAAAAGGATACTCTTCATGGCAAGAATTCACATCGGAGCTGCGGGAGGGGCGCCATCCAACAATTTCATCCGCTCACTTCGCAAGTCACAACGCAAAGATTATTTGATCGGGACCGCTTCAACCCCATCCGATCTTTTTTTGGCCGACACTGATGAAAAATATGTTGTCCCCGAGGCGCTTTCAAGCGAATACCCGAAAGCGCTTCTTTTGATTTTGCGAAAAGCGAAACCCGATTTTTTGCACACCCAAAATGATTCGGAGGTTCTGGCGGTTTCAAGACTTCGCGATGAGATTGCCGGTGAAAAGGTGAAAACGTATCTTCCCGCTCGGGAAACTATTGAAATTGCCATGGATAAATTCGCCTCCTATGAGAAATGGTCAAAAGCGGGTTTGCGCGTCCCCAAAACCGTGCTGCTTCGCAATGAATCTGATCTGCAAAATGCCTTTAAGCAGTTCGGTCCCAAACTTTGGGTCAGGGCAAAGCGGGGCGCGGCAGGCAAAGGGGCGCTCCCGACCGAGTCGTTTGATTTCGCCAAGCTATGGATTGAGCATTTTAAGGGATGGGGAGAATTCACCGCCGCAGAACGGCTTACCGAAGATACGGTCACTTGGCAATCGATTTGGCATGAAGGAGAATTGGTGGTGGCGCAAACCAGAAAAAGGAGATCTTGGAGTTTTGGAAACCGGACCTTGTCTGGAGTGACCGGGATCACGGCCGTGGGTGAAACGTGTTCGGACACAAAAGTGGATGAGGTGGCCCAGGCGGCTATTTTTGCCCTCGATTCAAAACCGCACGGCATTTTTGGCGTGGATATGACGTATGACAAAGATGGAGTTGCCAATCCGACCGAAATCAACATCGGCAGATTTTTCACCACCCATTATTTTTTCACTGAGGCGGGATTGAACATGCCTGAAATTTTTTGCAACATTGCCCTTGATCGAAAATTTCCGTCCCTGGCTAAAAAAATCAATCCGCTTCCCAACGGACTCATTTGGATTCGCGGCATGGACACGCTCCCTGCGCTTACAACCGCTGTGGAACTTGAAAAACTTGAGCAATGCGCGTCAAAGACGATTTGACCGGGAAAAACATCCTTGTGACCGGCGCAACCGGTTTTATCGGCTCGCACCTTGTGGAGCGGCTTCAAAACGATTTTTCCGCGCATCTTATTCTTCTTTCACGCCAAGAAGTCAAGCCTTCCAAAAATCTTACGCCGATTCAATGTTCGCTTAACAATTTGAATCCCGGAATTTGGGCAAAGCACGGTGTCAAGCAAATCGAGTTCGTCTTTCATCTTGGAGGCTTCACGCCGAAAAATATTGCGGATCGCAACAACCTCCAAGCGGTTCTGGAAGACAATGTGGTCGGCACCTATGCTCTGCTTCAAAGTTTGCCTGGGTCTGTTGAAAAAATTCTGTTTGCAAGCACTTTGGATTGCTACAAATTGCCGTCAGAAAACCCAATCGACGAGTCCTCCCCGATCCATCCGGCAAGCTTATATGGCGCATCGAAATATTTTTCCGAATTTTTGGTGAGAAACTTTGCGGCTCAACATCAATGCCCTTATGCGATTTTGCGATATGGTCACATTTACGGGCCCGGAGAAGAAGCTTATCAAAGGATTATTCCTTTGACCATCAAGAGAGTGTTGCGCAATGAGCCGCTTGTGATTCATGGAGACGGTTCGGCATTGCGCGATTTTTTGCATGTGGACGACGCGGTCGAGGCAACTTTGCGCGCCGCGTTTTCAAGAGAGCGGCGCCTTGATCCGCTTAACATTGTGAGCGGAACCTCGATTTCCGTGAAAGAGGTGGTGCGATTGATTGCGGAATCAGCGCATTTTTTGGGTGAAATCAGTTATGCCGCCGATCAAGCGCAAGGAGATTCGTTCCGCTTCGACAATCGCGCTATGAAAGAACAACTTGGCAGTTGGCCCTTGGTTTCGCTTCAAGAAGGCTTGAAGCGTGAAATCGAGCATGCGAGAGGTTTTTTGAGATCGGATCGTTAAGTGAGCGCCATGGCGATGCGCATCGGCGTAATCGGTTACGGGTATTGGGGACCCAATCTTCTCCGCAATTTTGTCCAACTTGAAGATTGTTTTGTGGCCGCAGTTGCCGATGGCGATCCCAAAAAGCTTGAAACCGCAAAGAAATTTTATCCGTGGATTGAAGCGTTTTCCTCCGGTGAAACATTAATTGAAAAGGGGAATGTCGATGCGGTCGTCATCGCGACTCCCATCTCGACCCATTACCCACTTGCCAAAGCCGCGCTTTCAAAAGGCAAGCACGTGCTGATTGAAAAGCCGATGGCGATGACTTCGAAACAAGCTGCAGAATTAATTGCCCTTTCGAAATCGTCCGGGAAAACCTTGATGGTGGATCACACCTTTGTTTATTCCGGCGCGGTCCAAATGATTCGCAAGCTGATAGACTCCGGGGAATTCGGAGACATTTATTATTATGATTCCGTTCGGGTCAATCTTGGGCTTTTTCAGCACGATGTGAATGTGTTGTGGGATCTCGCTCCCCATGATCTTTCGGTCATGCTTTACCTCATTGACAAGCAGCCTGAAAGTTTGTGCGCGATTGGGGCAAAACCGGTTCATACAAACGGTTGGAACCTGGAGAGCATCGCGTATGCGGTGGTTCGTTTCCCGAAGGAAACCATAGCGCATTTCCATGTCAATTGGCTCTCCCCGGTCAAAGTGCGTCGCACCTTGATTGGAGGGGCTAAAAAAATGATTGTTTACGATCACCTCGACCCTGACAATCAGATCAAAATTTTCGACAAAGGGGTTGACTTTTCATCAAAACAGCAGCTTGACGGAGCATTGCTTCAATACAGAACCGGCAGCATGTTTGCTCCTAAAATTGACCAGTCTGAAGCGCTTCTCGCGGTTTGCAGGCATTTTGTGGACTGCGCTAAGTCGGGGAAGCCTCCAATCACCGGCGGCCATTTTGGATTGAGCGTGGTCCGCCTGCTGGAACTGGCTCAGGAATCGATGGATCATGACGGAAAAAACATCAAGATAGAAGAACCGTTTTACGCTGATGCCCGCAAGTGAATCGCCGAAAGTCAGCGTTGTTATTCCGGTTTACAACCAAGAACGTTACATCCGCGAATGCCTTCAAAGTGTTTTGAATCAAGATTATAAGCCGGTTGAAGTGATTGTGATCGATGACGGCTCAACCGATCAAACCCCAAAAATTCTTGAGGAATTCAAAGGTAGTATCACGGTTATCCGGCAAGAAAATCGGGGACCTGCCGCTGCAATCAACAGCGGCGTCAATGGAGCGACCGGATCGTATGTTGCGCTTCTTGGTTCTGACGATCTTTTAATGCCTGAAAGTTTGGCCCGTCAAGCGGAAGTTCTCTCAAAGAACAGTTCGATTGGGGGGACTTATGGAGATTATTTTTTGATTGATGCGCAAGGCAAAGAACTTGGAGTTGTGCATGCTCCTCATCCCCATCCTGAAGAGTTTGCAAAAGCGCTTATCGTTGAAAATTTCATTGGCGGTTCGTCGGTCATGGTGCGCAAGGAGTATTTTGCAAAAGCGGGCTGTTTTGATGAAGGGCTTAAGATTTGTGAAGATTGGGACATGTGGTTAAGGCTGACTGCGCACGGTTGTTTTTTTGCGCATCTCGATGCTCCGCTCGCCAAATGCCGGAGACACACGTCCAACATCACGAAAAATGTGAAATTGATGCATCGATATCAAGAGCGGGTTGTGTTAAAGGCGCTTAATTTTTTTTCGGGGAAAAACCGGTTTTTGGATGTTGATGATTTTGACAAAATCGCCCTCCGTTTTGCCAAACGGCTTTCATTTCAAAGCGCGGGAGAAGCCGCAAAATCGGCTTTCAAGCAAAAGCCGTCACTTGCAAGGTGGATCAGGTGGAGAATCTTGAGGTTATCGGCTTTCTTCCAACAGGCCCTTGCAGGCTTCATAGACTTCCGCCGATGAAATGTGATTGATGCATATCATGATAGGACAAACTTTCAGATCACAAATTTGGCAGGGGACATCTTTTCGGAAGACTTGATGCTTTTCTCCGATTGGAACCCAAACATTCGGGTATTCGCGCGCTGAAAAAAGGGCCACAACTGGCGTCCCAACCGCGGCTGCCAAATGAACCGGCCCGCTGTCATTGGAAAGCAGGAAGCGACTTTGCCTTAAGACTTCTGCGGTTTCAAGTATCGTCGTTTTGCCCGAAAGATTGACCGCTTTGCCGTTTAACCCGTGAGACAAGGCTTCGGCCTCGGCGTTGGCGCTTTCCCCACCGATGATGACCATGTGGGCGCCATGTTCGTCTTGCAAACGGCGGCACACTTCAATGAACCGCTCGATGGGCCATTTTTTCACAGGGAAATTGGCACCGGGGTGAACCGCCACAATCGGACCTTGACCCGTGGATGGAATTTGAAATGAAGCGCGCGGAATGTCCCATTTTAGTTCTCCGGATACACCGGCTTGGTTCACCAACTTCATAAATCGCAGCGGCTCGGGATCGAAGGTGTGGAATTTTCGCTGGGCCAGCTTAAAGAAGCGGTGAAGGGCCAAGCGAAAGCCGACCCCGCCTTTACATCCGCAGAGTTTGAAGAAAAACATTTCTCGCAAAAGCCGATAAACAGTCGAGGTGTTGCCGCTTAAGTAGAAAACGAAATCGATTCGCTTTTTCCTCAAATTTCCGCAAAGCCCACGAATATAGTTTGGTGAATTGATTTTGGCTGGATCATAGACAATCACTTCATCAAAATGAACCACCGGCTCCAAAATCTCTTTGGCGAAAGCAAATCCCCCTTTTTCCGCATTCGTCATCAGAATCAGATGCGCGTTCGGAAAACTTTCACGGACGGCTTTGATTGCGGGAATTGCGCAAAGCGTGTCCCCCAAATGTCCGGTTCGGTAGATGAGAATCGTTTTCGGATTTTTGCAAATTGGAGACCCAAAAAAGAAACGCCGGACTGTTTGCAAGAAAAGATTGCTTACAAAGTAGATGAGTCGAGCCGCTTGATATTCAAGCCACATCGTCAATCCCTCAACGGTTTTGAAAGGACGGCTGCGATTTTTTGAGCTGCATTGGGCGGACCGAAAAGATTCCGGTTAAAATTCAATTTTTGATTTGCCAGGAGTTTTTTTGCGGCAGTCGCGATTTTTTTAGGGTTGGCTCCGGCGAGAATATTGCATCCTGATTGAACCGTTTCGACCCATTCGGTTTCTTCCCGCAACGTGATACAAGGCGTGTGAAGCAGATACGCTTCTTTTTGGACTCCTCCGGAATCGGTCAGAATGAGCTTTGCGTTTTTCTCAAGAACCAGCATGTCAAAATAACCGACAGGCTCAATTCTCACAATGTTCGGCGCGAAAGTGATGTGATTTTTTTCAAGTTCTTTTTGGGTTCGCGGATGAACCGGGAAAATCACAGGGTAGGGGAGATTTGAGAAGCTTTTCAAGAGATTTTTCATGATGTCAGGATGATCCGCATTTTCAGCCCGGTGAACCGTGGCAAGAAGATATTCCTTCGGGTTCATCTTGAGTTTGGCAAGGATCTTCGCGTGTTTTTCGGCGGCAGGCAGGAAATCCAGAAGCGCGTCAACCATCACATCGCCAACAAGGTGAATCCCGCTTGTGATGCTTTCTTGTTTTAAGTTTTTGACGGCGGTTTGCGTGGGACAGAATAGAATTTGAGAAAGATGATCGGTCACCACCCGATTTTTCTCTTCCTGCATGGCAGGGCGGAAGCTGCGAAGGCCCGCTTCCACGTGTGCCAGAGGCAAATCGGTCTTTGCAGCCGCGACAGCCCCTGCAAGGGTCGAGTGGGTATCGCCATACACCAGAACCAAGTCAGGCTTTTTGGCTTCAAAAATTTCAACAAGCTTCATGATCATGGCGCCGACTTGCACGCCCGGGTGTCCTCCTCCAAGGCCGAGCGCGTAATCGGGTTTTGGGAGGTTCAATTCATCAAAGAAAATTTGAGACATTTCTTGTCCGTAATGTTGGCCGGTGTGGATGAGAATCTCCTCATGATTTTTTCGAAGCGCGGTTGAAACCGGCATCGCTTTGATGAACTGGGGTCTTGCACCGACAACGGTTGCGATGCGCATTATTTTGAGAATGCCGGATATGTCGATTGGCAGCGCGAGCAAGTGAGTGTCTCTTTGCTGTCCGGAAGTTTTTCTCCGCATTTGCACATCCAGCCGTGAGCTTGTGCAGGGGCTCCATACACCAAGGCATGTGCCGGAACATCTTTGGTGATGACCGCTCCTGCGCCGATAAAAGCGTATTCTCCGATTGTGATTCCGCAAATTAAAGTGGCGTTGGCGCCAATGGAGGCCCCTTTTTTCACCACCGTTTTCTTGAATTCATCTTTGCGCGACACATGGCTTCTGGGATTTGAGACATTCGTGAAAACACAAGAGGGACCGCAAAACACGTCATCTTCAAGCACAACACCGTCATACAATGAGACATTGTTTTGGATCTTCACATTGCCGCCGATTTTGACATTGGGACCGACATAGACATTTTGTCCGAGAACGCAATTTTTTCCGATTTCAGCTTTTGCGTCCACATGACAAAAGTGCCAAATCTTGGTCCCTTCTCCAATGCGTGCGCCGCCATCAACGACCGAAGTTGCATGCGCAAAATATCCGGACACGGCTTAGTGAGCGCTCCGGGAGGCTGCGGCTTCTTCGATTGGGACCGGGTTTCCACCCAAGGAAAGTGAGTGCTGGCTTGCTTCAAGAATTTTCAAGACAGGCAAAGCCCGTTTTCCGGTGGTGAGTGGTGGCTTTCGGTTCGAGATCGATTCGAGAAAATGAGCAAGTTCGAGTTTGAGCGGTTCTTCGTTTGAAAATGGAATGATCTCTTCCGCGCCTTGCTTGGCCTTCGGCTCTCCTTTTTCCCAATCAATATGCCTATCCAAGACTTTGAGCTTTCCTTCTTTCACAACGTCGTCAAAAATTGCCATTTTCTTACTTCCCGCCACAATCAATTTTTGTTCTTTAAATGGATGTAGCCAGCTCACAAAAAGATGACTTCCAATACCACTTGGAAATTTCAATGAAGTGAGGGTCACATCGGCAAGATTGGGGTTTAAATAATTGCCTCCGGTGCATGAAACATAAAGGGGCATTTCTCCGATAAGCCGCAAAATCACAGCCAAATCGTGCGGCGCAAAACTCCAAAGAATATTTTCTTCACGGCGGACGCGCCCCAAATTTAAGCGCGAAGAATAAATGTAAAAAAGTTTTCCCAAAGTTTGTGATTGGATTAAGTTTTCAAGGGCGATAATGGCCGGATGATATTCCAAAATGTGCCCCACCATCAGGATTTTCTTTTTCCGTTCAGCAAGGCTCACCAGTTCAAGCCCTTGCGCATACGAGAGCGCAAGCGGTTTTTCCATGTACAAATCTTTGCCTGCTGCTAAAACTTCGTTGCCAAGCGGGAAATGAAAGGGTGAAGGGGCCGCGACTGCCACCGCTTCAACCGATGACTCGGCAATGAGCTCGGATGCGTTTTGATAAGATTTAACTTTGAATTGATCGGAGAGCTGCTGCAGAGTTGCCGCATTTTCGTCACAGATGGCGGCAAGGGCGCCAAGTTCGTGGAAAACGCGGACCAGGTTTTTACCCCAAGCTCCGCACCCAATCACTCCGACCCGACGGTTCATTTTTAGCTTTTTCTTACCGGGGTAATGATTTCCTTGGGAACTTCAACAAAATGGTGGGTGAGCGGCAGCCGCCAATCTTTGCCGAGTCCCCGTTCGGTAATCTTGATTCCAGGCGCTCCCTGCCGCCGCTTGTATTCGGCGCGGTCCACAAGTCGCATCACTTTCTTGACAATCTCCGGCGCGAAACCCTTTGCCGCGATTTCCTGAAAGCTTGCGTTTTGTTCCACATAATCGTGAAGAATTGCATCTAGAACCGGATATTCAGGGAGCGAGTCTGTATCTTTTTGATCCGGGCGAAGTTCGGCTGAAGGAGGTTTTGTGAATGTATTTTCGGGAATCACGGCACTTTTTGTATTTCGATGGCGGCAGAGATCATACACCAACATTTTGGGAACATCTTTAATCACCGCAAATCCCCCTGCCATGTCTCCATAAAGGGTGGCATACCCGACACTGACTTCGCTTTTGTTCCCGGTGGTCAAAACAAGCCATCCAAATTTGTTGGAAAGCGCCATGAGAAGCATTCCGCGGATGCGTGACTGCAAGTTTTCTTCAGTGATGTCCGGTTTAGTCCCGGCAAAGATCGGTTGGAGCGCTTTTTCGAATGCGGCATAAATGGGTTCGATTGGAATGGTGAGAAATCGAATGCCAAGATTTTTGGCCAACTGTGCCGCATCCGATTTGCTGTGTTCCGAAGAATATTGCGAAGGAAGCGCAACTCCAGTGACATTGTCTGCGCCAAGAGAATCCACTGCAACGGCGGCCACCAAAGCGGAATCGATTCCGCCGGAAAGTCCAATCACCACTTTTTTAAATCCATTTTTTTGGAGGTAGTCGCGGGTGCCGAGAACAAGCGCTTCGTAGACTTCTTCAAGATCACGCAAAAGCGGCTCCACTTTGGCGGCAATAATCCTGTGCTCGGCTTTGTGGTTTACGGGAATGGTGACTTGCGGAGGCGCCCCACTGCTTGATTTTAACGGCTGGACATCAGCGAACAGAAGATCTTCCTCGAACTGTTTTGCGCGGGCGATGAGCTTGCCATTTGTGTCGAATACAGCGCTTGCGCCGTCAAAAACCAATTCATCCTGACCGCCGACCAGGTTTAAGTAAGCGACTGTCGCTTGCGTGTCGCGCGCCCGTTTGGAAAGCATTGCTTCCCGCAAGCGCTGTTTTCCGCGGTGATAGGGGGAAGCCGAAATGTTGATGAGGATCTGCGCCCCTCCTTTTTGCGCTTGGGCTACAGGCGGTCCTTGTTCATCCCAAATGTCTTCGCAGATGCTCACTCCAAATCGAAGCGCGCCTGCGTTAAAAACCGGATTTTCAGTTCCGGGCGTAAAATAGCGCCGTTCATCGAATACCCCGTAATTGGGAAGAAGTTGTTTGCGGTAAGTGGCGATTAATTTTCCATTGGAAATGACTGCAGCCGCATTGTAAAGTTTCCCTTGATGTTCTTCCGGAAAGCCGATGATACAAACGAGATCATGACTTGCGCGAATCACTTCCTCCAAGTCCTCTCTGCAGGCATGGATGAAAGCAGGCTTTAAGAGTAAATCCTCGGGAGGATATCCGCAAATCGCAAGTTCCGGAAAAACAATGAGGTTCGCATCGGATTGGCGCGCCTTCTCAATGTTCTCGAGAATTTTTTGGACGTTTCGAGGAAGCGCTCCCACGGTCATGTTGACCTGGGCAAGCGCCATGCGAACAGTGGACATAACGGAAATATTGGGTTTTTCTTTGACTTTCCCTTGCTGGTTTGGAAGGGATCGCTCCAAAATTCCTTTAAGAAGAGAACAATGAGCCTGGAAGGGGTTTTCCTTTTATTAATAGGAACGAGCGTGCTCCTTTTTGCGCTCTGGAATCGTTTTCACCTGGAAAAACGTCTTCCCGATCTGTTCAAGTCGATTTCGTATGACATTCTCAAAAGCAATCAAGAAACTTGGAAAGGATCTATGGAAACGTTGGTGACTCCTTTGAAGGATGCACTTACACGCTATGAGAGTGTGGTGCGGGGACTTGAAGAAAAGCGGCTAACCGATTTCACTGATTTGCGCAGCGAAGTGCGCCAGCTTGCGTTGGCCAAACAAGAACTCCAGAAAGAAACCGCGAGCCTGGTTGGTGCGCTTCGAAAGCCGCAGGTGGGCGGGAGTTGGGGGGAATTGACGCTGCGGCGCGTCGTCGAGCTGGCCGGCATGGTCCCTTACTGCGATTTCGAAGAGCAGGTTTCCGTGAGTGTGGAAAACGGGCGGCAGCGGCCTGACATGATCATCCATCTTCCTTCCAATCGCGACATTGTTGTAGATGCAAAAGTTTCTTTAGACACATACTTGGATGCGTTATCGGTTTCAGGCGAAGAAGAGCGAAACGATCGGTTTAAGAAACATGCCGGCGTGATGCGCGAGCACCTTCGGAAACTTTCCAATAAAAATTATTGGAGCCAGTTTGAGAAATCTCCGGAGTTTGTGGTGATGTTTATTCCTGGCGAATCGTTTTTCAGCGCCGCGTTGGAGCGGGATCCTTTGCTATTGGAAGAAGGGATGGAAAAGGGTGTGATTTTGGCTTCACCGGCCACCTTGATTGCCATTTTGCGCGCGGTGGCGTATGGTTGGCGTCAGGAAGCAATGGCGCGCAATGCTGTTGAAATCAGCAAGCTTGGCCGCGAACTGCATGAGCGAATCGTGAAGTGGACCGAGCATCTTGGAGCCGTCGGCGATTCTCTTGATAAAGCGGCGAAAGCTTACAACAACGCGATGGGCTCGCTTGAAAGCCGCGTTTTGCCAAGCGCCCGCAAGTTCGCCGAATTAGGTGTGGCTGACTCCGAAACCCTTGGCGCCGTGCCGCTCCTTGAGCAAAGCATCCGCTCCATGGTTGTCCCCGAAGAAGCGGCAGAGCCAAATAATAAGTCGCTTGCTGGATAGCAAAATACCTCATTAAATAAAGGATTTTCTTCTTTTGATATCCAAGAAACGGCGCTACATATGAGGATTTACCACACTGAGCCTGCATACATTCACGAAGCCGCTCCGTTTATTCTGGAGAATGGCGGCAAAATGGGAGGCTTGGAATTCCTACGCGCAAAGAATGCCTCCTTGCGAAAAGCCATTCTACCTGCACAGGTATTAAAGGCTGATGAAGAATGGCACGGCGCAACGGTTGAACCAGGTGAAGGTGATAAATACATCGTGCGTGCCTCACATCCCCATGATTTTCAAGGATTGGTCGATGTCATTAGTACCGAAGTGGTTGAAAAGGGGGCTGATATTGGAAAAGTCGTAGATAGCATGAGAGACTGGGCCAAGCGTGATTTTGTGATGGCCTATGGACGGTATGAGAATCCCCAGTACGACGGAAACATTGCTATTGGCGTGCAACCTTATGTGTCTTGCTGGGCAGGAAGTGTTGTAGAGCACCCTAATCGCCCCGGTGAATATGTCATATCGTACGTCAACAAAAATGCAAGGTGGAATAGTGTCAGCGGCTTGAAAATTGACACCGGAATATACAGTGAAGCAGAAGATTGCTGCGAAGGATTAGGTGGCGATCGAATTGAGTCTAAAAAAGCAAAGAAGGTTGTGCAGCTCTACAAACTCGTTGAGCGGTCCAACCTTGTGCAGAATGGGCTGTCATTCCAAATGGAATTTCTTGATAGCGGAGGGTCAGTCTTCATCGCACAGGTGCGTGCTTTTCATCAAAAAAAGATTGCAAATTTTACATTAGAAGGAAGAGAGCGATTGGTTTTTGGCGTGACCGATCCGGAAGGCGTTGAATTGCCTGTTTTGCAATCTCCCGACGGCTTTGACAGTGACCGGAAACCTTTGTCAAGTGGGGAACGTTGGGCATTTCTAAAAACCCAGCATGACGGGCCATTACGCTTTGAGTTTCAGCCTCAGAATATGGAGGTTTTTCTCATCAGTCAGTCCTGGAGATCAGGGAACACGACAAGTTTAGAGCATTACCATTTTCGCTATGCGCAAAAAGCAAATGTCACTGTTTTTGAAGACCAGTTACGCTTTAGGCATGACTTCAGCAGATTGATATACGGGACGGCTGATTTTGAATTTATGAAGTTAGAGATGCGCAATTTAGAAATGGCAGCCCAATTCTCAGGTCAGAGTCAATTCGAGCTTGAAAAACACATGCTGCAGCGCAATGCGGGATTGCTCTCCACCAGAGTCAGGGTTATCTCGGATGGACGAACTGCAACAGTCGAGCCCCTGGTGGCGGACTATTAATCGGCGAGGAGGGTTTGGTAGGCTTCATCCCGGTTGAGGCGGGCGGCATGGAGAACCAGAAGTGCGGTTTGGATCCCGTGGCGCAAACCGATAAGATCATCCGAAAGCTCGGTGCGCAAATAAAACTGCTCGATTTCATCCTGCAGTTCGGTTAAAATGTTGCGCGCGCGTTCCATTCGTTTGGGGTTTCGCAAAAGTCCAAGATAATTCCACATGGTTTGGCGAATCGTCATCCAATCTTGTTGAATGAGATCAGGGTCCGCAGTTCCGGTTTCGTATTTCCATGATTCGATTTCCGGAAATTTGAGTGGATTTTCAGATGTGTGACGCACTGCCGCGTCTCCGGCGCGCGTTCCCCACACCAGCCCTTCAAGCAAAGAGCTGGATGCAAGGCGATTGGCGCCATGTGCGCCTGTGCATGACACTTCTCCCGCCGCCCACAGCCGATTGATCGTCGTTCGTCCTTCCAAATCAACCGCAACACCTCCGCATTCGTAATGAGCCGCAGGCACCACCGGAATCGGACGCTTCGTGATGTCAATGCCAACGCTCAAGCAGTGCTCGTAAATCACAGGAAAGCGGTTTTTAATCCAGGCTGCATCTTTGTGGGAAATGTCGAGATACACGCAGGCGCTTTTCGTGCGGAGCATTTCGGCTTGAATACCCTTGGCAACCGCGTCACGCGGCGCTAAATCTCCAAGCTTGTGATAGCGCTTCATGAACGGCTCTCCCTCTGAGTTGAGAAGTTGTCCCCCTTCTCCACGTACCGCTTCTGAAATCAAAAATCGGTCTCCGCGTTCAAGATAGAGGGCTGTTGGATGAAACTGGACGTACTCCATGTGCATGAGGCGCGCGCCGGCCCGATAGGCCATGGCAAAGCCGTCGCCGCGCGAACCGGGTGGGTTGGTGGTGTGCAGATAAAGTCCGCCAAGGCCGCCGGTGGCCAGGATTGTTTCGTGCGCCAAAACAGCCGCCACTTCTTTGGAATCTTGGAGGTAAAGGTAAGCGCCAAAGCATGTTTGCGGTTGGTACATATCGAGTCGATTTTTGGAATGATGGGAAAGAGTTAAGAGATCGATTGCGGTGGCTTTCGTAAGAAATTTAATTTTAGGCTGACTGGCCAGCGCCTTTACGAATTTTTCTTCGACCGATTTTCCGGTGTAATCGGCCACATGCAGAATGCGGGGTAGGGAATGGGCCGCTTCTTGGGTTAGGTGAAGTTTTCCGGAAGCATCTTTTGTAAACGGAACCGCAAGACGTTCAATTAAAATTTCTTTGACCATTTTCGGCCCGAGTTCCCAAAGCTGTTTCAACGCTGCCGGATTGCAAAGATTTCCCCCTGCTTTTTGAAAATCCGAGGAAAACGATGCTTCAGAATCAGACTCACCGCGATAAATAATACCCCCTTGCGCATAATGCGTGTTGGATTCTTGCGGATCGCCGGTCGGTGTTGCAATGAGCACAGAAGCGCCCGATTCGGCTGCTTTTAAAGCCGCACTTGAACCGGCAATGCCGCTGCCGAGAATGAGAAGATCGGTTTCTAAGATTTTCAATTGTCTCTTGGGACGGCGAGCATACGCTCCAGCGCGAGTCTGGCGTCATTCATGATTTGCTCGGACAGTTTGATTTCGTAGACTTCATCTTTGAGCGCGTGGTAAACATCCATCAACGAAGTGACTTTCATATAAGGGCAGTGGAGGCGGCAGCCGATGCAACCATCCGCCAACACAAATTCCTTATCTGGAAAGCGTTTCTTGAGTTGATGAATCATTCCGCTTTCTGTGGCGATGATGAATGTTTTTGCGTCCCGATGTTTTTCCACGCGCGAAAGCATGGCGGTGGTTGAGCAGACCTCATCTGCAATGGCCAAAACATCTTCGCGGCATTCAGGATGTGCAATGATGACGGCATCGGGAAGTGATTCTTTCACTTTCTTGACATCGGCGCTTCGAAGGAAGTCATGAGTCGGGCAGTCTCCGTCATAAATGGCGAATGTTTTCTCGGGAACTTGTTTTTTGACCCAATTCCCCAAGTTTCGGTCAGGCGTAAAAAGAATTTTGTCGGATGGAACGCTTTGCACCACTTTTCTTGCATTGGCGGATGTGCAGCAGATATAGGACATCGCTTTGATTTCAGCCGAAGAGTTGATGTAAGTGACGACTGTATAGTCGGGATAACGTTCCATCCAATCATCTAAGCTTTCAGGAGAGATGGAATTGGCTAGCGCGCAGCCGGCTGCGGCATTGGGAAGAAGCACTTTTCGGTCGGGGTTTAAAATCTTGGCGGTTTCAGCCATAAAGTGGACGCCGCAGAAAATGATCAAGCTTGCATTCGTTTTTTTTGCTTCAAGGCACAAGCCCAGGGAGTCCCCGACGACATCGGCTACATCTTGCACTTCGGCATTCTGGTAATTGTGCGCGAGAAGGATTGCGTTTTTTTCGCGCGCCAGTCGGCGGATTTTTTCAGATAGTTTGGCGATTTCCTCCGGTGAAAGGAGGGGTGGCGCTTGGAGTAGGGTCATGACGACTTCCTCCGTTTCTTATCGACACGTGCCCCTTCCAGCGTGCGAATCGCATCGGTCCCTTCCGGAAAAATCCGCCAAAACTCTTTTTTGATGAGGGAGGCAATCATGGTGCTTTTCTTGAGCTGATGGTAGCGTGAGACCGCCTCGAGCATCTCGATGGTTTTATCCGGAGCTGAAAAAGTATGGATT
>Ga0206996_1097_pt1 | contig 21926 bp, 20 predicted proteins | sample Alteio_BWMinCont_2_FD_153467 | JGI IMG/M metagenome (GOLD analysis project Ga0206996, IMG submission 153467) | Enriched cells from forest soil in Barre Woods Harvard Forest LTER site, Petersham, Massachusetts, United States -... | ecosystem: Environmental > Terrestrial > Soil > Temperate forest >...
TCCGCCAAGGCTGCAGCCAAGAAATACAAGATACCTATGGTTCCAGGTTCAGAAGGGGCCATTACAAGTGTAGAGGAAGGAAAAAAAATAGCTCTGGAAACCGGTTTTCCTCTGCTAATAAAAGCCAGCGCTGGAGGGGGACCGATGCAAACGGCCTCGTCGGCATATCTGACAAACGGTGCATTCCGATCGGCTTCGGAGAAAACAGCAACTGTAGAAAAAATAGGTGATTTCGAAGAGCAAATGAACCTGGCTGTCAGTGAAGCAACATCTGCATTCGGGGATGGCTCCGTGTTTATTGAACGTTATGTGACCGGTCCAAGGCACATAGAAATACAAGTACTTGGTGATAATCATGGTAATATTGTTTACCTCTTTGAGAGGGAGTGTTCCATTCAACGCCGCCATCAGAAAGTAATTGAGGAGGCGCCTTCATCGGTTCTGACTCCGGAACTTCGGAAACAAATGGGTGAATGTGCGGTAAATGTTTCAAAAGCCTGCAATTATACAGGGGCTGGCACTGTTGAGTTTCTTTTGGATGATAAACGAAATTTCTATTTTCTGGAGATGAATACCAGACTTCAGGTAGAGCACCCGGTAACAGAAATGATTACAGGTATTGATCTGGTTAAACAACAGATTAAAATTGCGAGAGGAGAAAAGTTGGATTTCAAACAGGAGGATCTGCAGATACATGGTCACTCTCTCGAGGTAAGGGTTTATGCGGAAGATCCTTCGAATAACTTTCTGCCGGATATTGGTAAGCTCTCTACTTATCAGCGCCCCCCAGGGACTTGGAGTAAGGGTAGACGACGGGTTTGAAGAAGGTATGGATATACCTATTTATTACGATCCTATGATCGCTAAGCTGGTTAGCTTTGGAAAGGATAGATCTGAAGCCATAAGCCGCATGATTCGTGCCATAGACGATTACCGGATAACAGGGGTGGAAACCACTTTGTCATTCTGCCGCTTTGTCCTGAATCACAAAGCTTTTGTTTCCGGAAATTTTGATACTGGATTTATAAAAGATCATTTCAAGCCTGAAATGCTTATTCATGAAAGAGCTGATGAGGCGGAGGTAGCTTCTGTCTTCGCAGCCACTCTGCTCCGGGAGCTGGGTGATAAAAAACACCGGGCCGGCGACAACCCGAGTAAAGAAGGCTCAGCCTGGAGGTTGAATCGCTTGAGCTAATCTCATAGAAACCGGTTTTGACTTCCTTCCTTACCCTCCTTGAAGGGTCTTTAAGTCAATGATTCTAGGAATATTGCTTAGAATATTCTAATTTTATAGGCAACTTTCCGTTGTGGAGTACGTTATACTATTGAAGATAGTAGCACTTTTGACTGAAATCCGGTAACAATGAGACTCAAGCTGTTGTTTTTCCTCTGGCTAGTGATTTCTCTTCCTCTTTTAGCACAGGATGTTCCAACCCCCATCACTCAACTTGAAGTGGGGGATATAGAACAATTCCCTGCTGCAATGGTGAATCTCAACGTTGTAGATGGAGATACCACTGTAAAAATCAATTATTATACGGTCCACATCTTTACAAACATGCGCTTCCCGACTGCACAGCAATATGCGCAGTGGGACAGGCTGAAAGGCAGGGTAAAAAAGGAATATCCATACGCGATCCTGATCGGAGCCAAGGTCAAAGAGTGTGATAAACAGATAGCCGGAATGAACGAACGGGAGAAGAAGGCTTATATGGAGAAAATGGAGAACGAGTTGAAAGATGAGTTTGAGGCTGCTTTCCGGGGTAACTCAGTGGAGGAGGCCAAGATTCTGATTAAACTCGTTGACCGGGAAACAGGACATACCTCCCATGAATTAATCAAGCGATTTAAAGGTGGTTTCAGCGCTTTTATGTGGCAGAGCGTGGCCGTTGTATGCGGTACAAACCTGAAGTCAAAGTATGATACAGATGGGGAAGATAAGCTTATTGAGCAGGCCATCTACCTCGTAGAATCCGGTCAGATTTAGTTCTTTCCGTTTGTTACAATTACATCCTTTCTGAATCTTTCAGCCACCACCGCTTCTTTACTGCCAGGAGTATACTCATAAAAGCCCTTACCCGATTTTATGCCCAAATGTCCAGCCATAACCATATTGGCTAACAATGGGCAGGGTGCATATTTCGGGTTGCCAAATCCGTCGTGAATGACGTTCAGGATAGAATAACAAACATCCAGGCCAATGAAGTCAGCCAATTGCAGGGGGCCCATGGGGTGAGCCATTCCGAGTTTCATTACCTCATCGATCTCTTTAACACCTGCAACACCCTCAAAAAGACTATAAATAGCCTCATTGATCATCGGCATCAGAATCCGGTTTGCAATGAATCCTGGATAGTCATTTACTTCGGTAGGGAATTTATTCAACTTCACGGTGGTGTCCATGATGATGTTACAAACTTCATCGGAAGTGGAGTAACCTCTGATCACCTCCACTAATTTCATTACAGGCACTGGGTTCATAAAATGCATTCCGATAACCCTTTCCGGACGTTTCGTTACGGAGGCAATCTTTGTTATGGAAATGGAAGAGGTATTGGAAGCCAGGATTGCAGAAGAGGGGCAGACTTTATCAAGCTCCCTGAAGATATTCAACTTAATATCAATGTTCTCACTGGCCGCTTCGACAACCAGATCGGCCTTTTGGGCGCCCTCCGAAACCTTGGTGTAGGTAGTAATGTTTTTGAGGCAATCAGCTTTTTGTGCTTCGGTTAAAAAGCCTTTAACGACCTGCCGGTCGAGATTCTTGCTGATTGTAGCCAGCGCCTTTTTAAGAGCTTCCTCTGAAATATCAACAAGAGAAACCGAGTATCCGAACTGAGCGAAGGTATGAGCAATTCCGTTACCCATAGTTCCGGAACCGATGACAGTTATATTTTTCATGAACACAAAAGTAAAAAAAACTGCTGACTAAACTCCCTTATTTCCCTCTTCCCTGAAGAACAATAAGGACTGTATAAATCAATATTTTCAGATCAACATACAATGACATGTTTTCAATATACAGAAGATCGTACTTAAGTCGCTCAATCATCTGATCCACATTTTCTGCATATCCGTATTTGACCTGACCCCATGAAGTAATTCCCGGCCTTACTTTGTGAAGATGCCGGTAATGAGGAGCCTTCTGAGTAATCAGATTGATGAAGTAGAGCCGCTCAGGTCTTGGTCCTACGATAGACATTTCACCGATGAGCACGTTGTAAAACTGAGGCAATTCATCCAGCCTTACTTTACGCATGAATTTTCCAAACTTTGTGATTCGTGGATCGTCTTTACTGGAAAGAGCAGGCCCCATTTTTTCTGAGTTAAGGTACATAGACCTGAACTTATGAATATGAAATGGTTTTCCATGCAATCCTACCCTTTCGTGGCTATAGAATATTGATCCTTTAGATGAAAGCTTTACTCCGATTGCAAGGAATACGTATACCGGAGAACCTATAAGCATAGCCAGGGTGGAGACAACGATGTCAAACATGCGCTTCACGGAGCTTTCCCAGGCCGGCATAATGGCATTGGATACCTCTATAAGAGGGGCACCGAATATGGATGTCATCTTTACCTGTCCGGACAGTATATCATACATATCCGGAATAATTTTAATGATAACCGGTGTATCACTCAATTCATTGACGATCTTCTGGATGTTTTTATGTTCAGATGATTCGATTGCGATAATGGCTTCTTCTATTTTATATTGATGAATAATCTTTCGCACTTCTTCTATTTCACCCAGATGATTCAGCTTTTGCCGGAGTTGTTCCGAATACCCATTCGTCTCATCTACATGTACAAATCCAATAAATTTGTTACCCCAGGCTTTTTTCTGTTCTTCCATTTCCGTGAACAGTTTGAGTGCGTTTTCATTGCTACCAATAAGTATGGTGTTGAAACCAAGTTTCCGGGAATGGATTCTGCTGTTTGTGATACTAGACAGGATAAGCCGAAAGATGGCCGTGAGAAAGAAATGAAGACTGAATAATACGAGTACACTTTCGTAATAGGTACGGTAGGAAAGAATAATGTCGTTCAGGAGAAGGGTAAAGAAGATCATTAACACTCCGATTACGGTGATGACCAGTGTTTGTCCCAGTTCTTTTAACCTGGATTTTCTGTAGATATTACGATAAGTGCCGGTAATAGTATAAAGCAGGATCCAGAAGAGAGTAATGGAAAACAGCCCTAAGAAAAATTTTTGGTTGAAATGTACAGGTACCCTTATCCCGAATTTTTCGGTTTCGATATAGACCTTACGGAAGCCATAAAATGAAGTCCATGCTACCATAGCGGCAAGCACGTCGAAAAAGAGATATTTACAAACCTGTAAAGTTTTATTCATTCAACTCAGTGTATGAGTTTGAGATTGTCGATATGCATCTCCGGCCGAGGCACAGATGGATCTGCATCCATCCCGAAATAAACATGAAAACTGCCTCCAACCGGAATTCCCGCCAGTACATCGGTGAGTCTTACATACATTTTCTTCCAGACATCCGTGGTGTTAAAGGTTACGTATATAATGTTGGAGCTGTTGGCTACATTAATGAGACCCACATAAAACTTATTGTTGCATCGATAGTTGATTTCAAGATAACAGTCAAGTCCGAGTGGAGGCTTTGGAAAAGCAGTGGCCGACTGGCACTGGAAGTGAGGAAGTGGTATTGCTATGGTAGGCACCAGATAGGCAGATCCACAGTAGTGTCCTTCACATGGGTTAACAGAATCTTTGATCAAAGGGGCATCGCTGCCGAGTGTATCGACAATAGATTTTCCGATCCCTTCGAAATTCTCCAGCCAGTCAAAAGGATGAGCACTGGCGAGGTATTCCACAATCGGATGATAAACCGTTCGTGTTCCGGGAACAAGATTCACCGGAGTGGACCAGTTTGTGAAGAAAGGATAGGCCTGACGCTCTGCAGATGTCCCGTTTTCTTTGATTCCGCCTGCTATCTGTAACGTATGGCTGCCTGATTCAGGTACAGGGATGGTTGCAGGAAGCTCAAAGGCACCTATGAGTTGATCGTCCACATAAACCCAGGCATCCGGAATGGAATGGGAATTGGTACCATCAATGCTGGGAAAAGTATGGAGTCCGACAGAATCAATGTGGACATAGGAGGGTATAGGTGCAGGGCCTCCGCAAGAGTTGAATAGGAGAAGAGCTGGAAGAAAGACCAGTGCAAGTAGATATTTAAGCATAAAAAGATTTAGATGATTTCTTACTCATGGGCCTGACAAAGATAACAACGAATCCTTTGGAGTTTTATTGTCAGTCTGTGATTCATCCGGATTATTTTTTCCGGGGGAGGGGATTTGGAGGAGGGGCAGGTGTTTTGGCTGGGAAACCGGCATTCAGATTCATTTTTTCAATGATCTGGAAGGCTATATCCAGGGCTTTGTACCCATCTTCTATATTGACAGGTGGCTCTGTGTCCTGGAGGATGGCTTTTGAAAAATCTTCCAATTCAGATTTGATCGCATTGGCCGGAATGACCTCCGGGTTGTGAAAATAAATCTGTTTGCGCTGTCGTCCTTCCCCAGGATCAATGGTAATTCCATGTGGGTCTTCCACTCCTTCCAGGTTTTTGAGACGGGTAACACTTACCTGTTTTTCGAGAAAATCAACGGAAATGTAGGCGTCTTTCTGGAAAAAACGGGATTTTCTCATGTTTTTCATCGAAATTCGACTGGAAGTGAGATTAGCCACACATCCATTATCAAACTCGATTCTGGCATTGGCAATATCCGGTGTGTCGCTAATCACCGCCACCCCACTTGCACTAATACGCTTGATAGAAGATCGGACGAGACTCAAAACAATATCTATATCATGGATCATCAGGTCTAGAACAACAGAAACATCCGTTCCCCTGGGGTTGAATTGTGCAAGCCGGTGTGACTCGATAAACATCGGTTGATTGCAAAATGGTCGGGCAGCAATGAAAGCAGGATTATACCGTTCTACATGACCTACCTGCACCTTTACATCTGCTTCTCTGGAAAGGGCAAGTAAAGATTTGGCTTCTTCGAGTGTATTGGTAAGGGGTTTTTCTATAAACACATGCTTGGAACGCTTGATGGCCCTCGAAGCAGATTCATAATGGTGAATAGTAGGAGTTACGACATCAACGGCATCCGAATGTTCCATGAGTTCATCATAAGAAGAGAAGGACCGTATCTTAAACTCCTGCTCCACAGCCTTGCTGACCTCCGGAGAAATGTCGTAAAAGCCCGACAACTCAAAGTCAGGTATCTCCTTAAGGAGCTTTATATGAATCTTACCGAGGTGGCCTGCGCCAAGAACTCCTATTCTTAACATAGGCTTGTTAATGTTTGTGCAAAGTTATTTCAAAATGAAGGGCCCATTCTTCTTACTTTGGCAATATATTAACACTGAATTGTTAAGCTGATCATATTATGGAGGATTTACTCAAGCATAAAGGGCTCCGGAAAAAGCTCGTTGACCGGATGAAAGAGAAGGGTATCATTGATGAAAACGTGCTTGGGGCCATCGGGAAAGTACCCAGGCATTTGTTCTATTTTGACTCCACATTTGCTGATAAAGCTTATGATGACATCGCTTTTCAGATTGGCGACGGGCAAACCATCTCACACCCTTATACGGTGGCATTACAGTCTCAGCTCCTGGATGTTAAAAAAGGGGATAAAATTCTGGAGATAGGCACAGGTTCGGGATACCAGACCGCGGTGCTGATGGAACTGGGTGCTAAAGTTTTTTCAGTGGAAAGGCAAAAAAATCTTTACGATAAAACCAAACAGCTCCTTCCGGGTATGGGATATGATGCCAAACTGTTTTATGGAGATGGCTATAAAGGTCTTCCCCATTATGCCCCATTTGACAAGATCATTGTTACATGCGGAGCTCCGGAAATTCCTGCATCCTTATTGGGTCAATTGAAGCTTTCTGGAGTGCTGGTTATACCCCTTGGAAATAAAGAGCAGATCATGACTACGCTTGTTAAAACAGGAGAAAACGAATTTCATAAAGAAGAATTCGGAGAATTTCGCTTTGTACCCATGTTGCAGGATAAAGCGAAAGGTTTGTAGGGAGGGGAATACCAATACCTGGTCGTCTGTTTGCCGGCAATAGGAAAGCATTATCTTTACAACCGTTATACTAAACTATTGATTCAACCGTTTATATCCGCGTATTCCATAATTACTCTTAGAAGCATGAAAAAAATATTCGTTTTTGCTGCTTTTGCAGTGACCATAGCTCAAGCTAACGCTCAGGATCTTACTTCCCGCAAAGGAGAACCCATCTTGCCGGAGGCAGGCGACTGGGCCATAGGCTTCGATGCGACACCTTTTTTGAATTATTTTGGGAATATGTTTGGAAGTCATGATAGTTCAAAAAATGCAGCTCCATTTGCCAGTTGGACCAATTCAAATTATATGGTCATCAATGGAAAATATTTTAAGGATGCAAAGACAGCTTACCGGATTTCTGCCAGACTTGGTTTTGGGTCTGCTAAACAAGTGGGTGAAATAGCAGACGCTACAGCAACGATCCCCCAATATCCCAATGTTCCTAACATGAAAGAGGATGTGGTGAAATTCAAGCATCATAATATTGGTTTAGGGCTGGGAATTGAAAAACGCAAAGGAAAGACAAGGCTTCAGGGATACTATGGTGCCGAGCTCTGGATATGGGAGTCGGGTGAAAGTGTTGACTATACCTATGGCAATGCGCTGGCTGCTACAGGAAATACCCCTGTTTCTGTGCTGCCTTCAAATACCACCAACTTTGGTAAAAATGAAGTGCTTACTTCCCTTGGTGCAGGCCTTACCGGTAACCTGGTAAACGATACCTATGGAAACCCGGCTCGAATTACCCAGGCTACATTGGGTCAGACATTCGGAATGGGGGTCCGTGCGTTTATAGGAGCTGAATATTTCATCTTTCCTAAAATATCCATCGGGGCTGAATACGGTTACGGATTAGGGTTTTCACTCACCGGAAATTCTTCATACAGCACCGAGAGTGTGGGTGGAACACCTGCACAGGTAGGTCCTCAGACCATCACCATCAAAAGGTCTAATACGATTGCGCTCGATAATGATATCAACGGTGGAGGGAGTGGTACAGGATCTGGATCGATCAAACTGACCCTGCATTTTTGAACCTTTAGCTATTGTTACGCATCATTTCGCGCTGAGTGTCACGTTTCTTGATATCTTCTCGCTTATCGTATATTTTTTTTCCCTTTGCAAGTGCAATTTCCATCTTCGCAAGTCCTTTTTCATTCAGGAAAAGTCTTAAAGGGATAATGGCAAGTCCCTGATCCTTCAGGTTATTCTCCAGCTTACGGATTTCATGCTTATTCAGCAGAAGCTTGCGATCTTGTTTAGGTAGGTGGTTATAATGAGTAGCCTTTTCATATTCCTGAATCTGCATATTCCTTACCCAGACTTCTCCCTTTTCAATCACGCAGAAGGCATCTGTAATATTAGCTTTGCCCTGACGGATGGATTTGATCTCTGTCCCCGCAAGCTTAAGTCCGGCAACAAATTTATCAAGAAAGGCATATTCAAAGCTGGCCTTCTTGTTCCGGATATTGATAATCGGTTGATCCACTTTGCGAAATTAAACAAATTCTAAGCTTAATTGGATCGCTTTAGCGGTTAAATAAGCAGCTTCTTTCACCAATAAAGGGTAAAGACGCTAAGGAAATTATGCGATATTTGTAGCCTAAATTTAAAACATAAGGCCCCACATGTCGGAAGGAAGACAAATCATATTTTCAATGGTGAACGTGAGTAAAACGTTTCCACCTAGCAAACAGGTTTTAAAGGATATTTACCTCTCCTTTTATTACGGTGCTAAAATCGGAATTATTGGTCTGAACGGATCAGGTAAGTCAACTCTCCTGAAGATCATTGCCGGAGTAGAAAAGTCTTACCAGGGAGAAGTACACTTTTCTCCAGGATATAAAGTAGGTTACCTGGAGCAGGAACCTAAGCTGGATGACAGTAAAACATGTATAGAAATTGTAAGGGAAGGAGCACAAGAGTTTGTGGATATTCTCAAAGAATATGAAGAGGTGAATAATAAATTTGCAGAGCCCATGAGTGATGAGGAGATGGAAAAGCTTGTCAATAAACAAGCCCGCCTCACCGAGCTGATTGATCAGCATGACCTCTGGAACCTGGATAATCGGCTCGAGGTGGCTATGGATGCGCTCCGTTGCCCTGAAAGTGATACGCCGGTGAAGAACTTATCAGGAGGAGAAAGAAGGAGAGTAGCATTGTGCCGTCTGCTGATCCAGGAGCCTGAGATTCTGCTGCTGGATGAGCCCACCAACCACTTGGATGCGGAATCGATAGATTGGCTTGAGCTGCATTTGCAGAATTATAAAGGAACTGTTATTGCCATTACTCACGATCGTTATTTTCTGGATAATGTAGCAGGATGGATACTGGAGCTGGACAGGGGTGAGGGTATTCCGTGGAAAGGGAACTATTCTTCCTGGCTTGAACAGAAAGGAAAGCGACTGGCACAAGAAGAGAAAACAGAAAGCAAACGTCAGAAAAACCTTGCACGGGAGCTTGAATGGGTACGTAAAGGGGCAAAGGGAAGACAGGCAAAGCAGAAAGCACGACTTCAGGCTTATGATAAAATGGTCGGTGCCGATGTGAAAGAAAAAGAAGAACAGCTGGAGATCTTTATCCCGAATGGACCCCGCTTAGGTAACGAAGTGATTGAAGCAATAGGAGTTTCTAAAGCATATGGCGACAGGCTCTTGTACGAACATCTGAATTTTAAACTTCCTCCGAATGGTATTGTCGGAATTATAGGCCCGAACGGAGCCGGTAAAACCACCCTCTTCAGGATGATTATGGGACAGGAAACGGTCAACAGTGGAGAATTCAAGGTGGGACCCACGGTAAAGATTGGTTATGTGGATCAGGCTCATACCGATATTGACCCCAATAAAACAGTATATGAAGTCCTCTCCGGAGGAAACGAAGTGATAGAAATGGAAGGGAAGTCCATCAATTCACGGGCTTATGTAGGCAGGTTCAACTTCAATGGTCAGGATCAGGGCAAAAAAACAGGTGTGCTTTCAGGAGGGGAGAGGGGCAGGCTTCATCTGGCTATGGCCCTCAAATCAGAAGCCAACGTGTTGCTTTTGGATGAACCTACCAACGATATTGATGTAAACACCCTTCGGGCATTGGAAGAGGGTCTTGATAATTTTGCAGGATGTGCAGTGATTATCTCCCACGACCGTTGGTTCCTCGACCGTGTTTGTACGCATATTCTTGCCTTTGAAGGCGATTCCCAGGTTTATTATTTCGAAGGAGGTTATTCTGAATATGAGGAAAATAGGAAAAAGCGATTAGGGAATGCAGAGCCGAGAAGGGTGAGGTACAAGAAACTAACGGTGTAAAAGCTCCGCTAATTCTTGTTTTTCAGTTTCTCTATCCATTTCAAAGCCTCATTCCTGGATTCGAATATGCTGAAAGGAATTTCAATCTGATGTCTGACCTTTAAAAAATTTATACTTATTTTATTCGCCAGGCATGGATTGAAGTATGCAACTGCCGCACGCTTTTCCAAAGCCTCTTTTGTTGCCGCATATCTCATTCCTGCATCGCTGATGCTGTAATAATTACTCACATCAATTACTGCGAAATAACGTTCGCCCTTTGTTAGCTCCCTGATGTCAGAGTAATGCTTTACAAGGTTTTCTTTCGTCATCTCGCAACCGACCCTGATATTGATGTAAAGGATGGATTCCTTTACATCGTATTGCATGGTTGCTACCTCGTTCTCCGCTTCAATCATAACGCAATCCCCTTAAATATTCCCGCAAAAATAAAACCGTTGGAGTGTTGGATGGCCGCAAATATAAATAAAAGAACATAAATTACATAGTAAGTTTAAATTCCGGAATTGCCTTCCTCCACTTTTGGAATATAATTACACTAAAAACATACGCGTGTTGATGTATTTATTTGTAAGGAAGGAAGTAGCTCTGTCATTTGCTATTCAGGGCCAGAAGAAGAGGGAGGAGATAAAAACGAAAAATAGACAGGTGCATTTTTTACTTCTTTCTTACATAGGAGCTGAAATTAGTGATCAGGTTATTCATAAATAATTAATCGGTTCAAGGTTTGCTGAATAAGCAGATTCAGCTCCGTGTAATTTTTCTGTTTCTCTTCCGGAATCACCACATCATTATAAGAATACGAGTAACGAATGGTAATATTTTTTGTGCCGGACTGTGTAACACTAAAATCAAATATAAACCCTTCTTTCGAGTAGTGGACTTTTTCAAAGGGACGGAGGGTATAGGTACTGTCAAGTGTGATTCTGCATTCGAAGCGGTTATCAATGGTCTGATAATTGATTAGTTTGGTTCCCTCGTCCGGATGTTTAGGGTATTTGTGAGGAAAGGGAAGGAAGTCGAGCCGAAGCGAATATTTCCCATCGAGCGAAGCGATCTCATTTTCGGCTTTCATTTTTCCGGAAATAACCAGAACGGTATCGAGTTCCTTGCTGGTTACATCGGTAAAAAGGGTATTATGAGAAAGATCTTTGAGTGCTTTTATCGTAGCAGCTTTTCCGTCGGCTTCTGAATGCATGAATTTGAGGATACGCTCATCGTGCATGCTTAACCCATGAAGAGCATAGGTGAAGTCTCCTTCAAACGTAGTTCCGGATTGGTGGAGATCTATCGTACATCGGCTTTCATTGAGACCGGCTTCCACGATGGGAACCTTTTCAAGGGTACCTCCATGATCGTTGATGATGTATATTTTCCGCCCCTGTATATGCATACTTGGATAACCGTAAGCACAAACAGGGTCTGTTGCATCCAGGTATCTCCATCTCCCTCCAATGTGGGCCACACAGATCATGTGATTGCCGGATGAAAGACTTGGGAAGTCCATATCCGTTTCATGAGAGATGGATGAAGAAATGGCCCTGTACGCTTCAATTCCATTGGCGTTCAGTGCATCGCAAAGCAGGCTGGCCATATCTTTGCAATCGCCCTGCCGGTTTTGGAACACTTTATCAGACTCCCGGGGTTTGAAGGCTCCAAGACCATTTTCAACATCTATGTAAGTAATCTTGTTCTGGACAAAGACGAAAAGGCGTGAAGCAATACTATCAGGATCCGAAGATCCTCCTTTCTGATCTTCTATCGATTTGATGCATTCCTTGCTAAGCTCGGGATTTTGATGAATGAGCGTTCTGAACCAATCATTAAGCCAATTCCAGGGCCGGTGCTCATAGGAAGCCGGAACAAGGATCAAACGAATGGCCCTGGGAGGAAAGCTGTACTCTTCGTATTCCTGAAGCTCCCCTACCAAATTAATAGGCCTTACTGGCATAGAAGTAAAATGGTAAATCATACCTGCATCTGTCTTTGTACTGTCCACTTTCACTTCAGTAACTCCTTCTGGTAATTTGAAATAAAGAAAAATACCTACAGGTACCCTTACATCGTATTCGAATGTATCTGTAGCATCAATATCATTCGTTAGAAGACTGGCCAGAGTCATTAGTTCCTTGCAGTTGAGCCGGTAGGTATAGAGAAAACTGAGATTCTCTTTTCCTTTAGAGGGCCAGGAAAGTACATATTTGTTAGTTCCACCATAGAGTGAGCCTCCCATAACCGATGTATTCTGAATGTTTTCTTCAGGAAGGTCTTTGTATTTTCCCCGCTCGTTTTTATACCTTGCTTTTATACCACCAATAGCCTCCAGCTCATTGTATGAAATATTACTTTCACGGCCAATAAGAGATGTAAATTCTCCTCTGCAATAAACGGAGGAGGAATATCCTGTTTCTATTGAATTTACGGTGATGACTTCCTTGCGAAGGCTATAATGCACATGGTGTTCATTAGCGGAAATTCTGCTGCAGGTCAAAAGGCTGATGAAAATAATAACACGGAAACCTTGTTTCATCTGGAGTATAAGGAAAGTAAAGATAGAAGAAACTTATCGTTTAGTGCTATACCCATTTCTTGAGTTTAGGATTTTTAAGGGTTATTAAGTGCTTGTTAAGTTAATAGAATATTATTTGGTGACAGAGTGGCTGTTTCATGTTGTTTATTTATTGTTCTCAATGCACTCCCATGGACAGGTAGCAATAAGTCAGATCCTGAACGTCCCCGGGTATGGTCCCTTACTCCTCATTTCCCAGGAATCCTTAAATTTACCCGATTCTTAAATTATGGCTGCCCAGAAACCCAGTATTCCAAAAGGAACCCGCGATTTTTCACCCGACGAAATGGTGAAAAGGAACTATCTCTTTGACACCATCCGAAATGTGTTCAAGATCTATGGCTATATGCCCATAGAAACTCCGGCCATGGAGAATATAGAGACCCTCACCGGTAAATACGGTGATGAAGGAGATCAGCTCTTGTTTAAGATTCTGAACTCCCGCCCTCATGAAGCTAAGGATGCCGATAAAGAAGTGATGCAACAGGAATTTACTCGTATGCTTATGCAGACTGTCAATTCCAAAATACTTACTGAAAAAGCACTTCGTTATGACCTCACTGTTCCGTTTGCCCGTTATGTGGTCCAGCATCAGCATGAGATAGCCTTCCCGTTCAAACGATATCAAATTCAACCCGTCTGGCGTGCCGATAGGCCTCAGAAAGGCAGGTACAGGGAATTCTTTCAGTGCGATGCTGATGTGGTTGGCAGTGATTCACTTCTCAATGAGGTAGAACTTGTTCAGATGATAGATGAAGTGTTTACCAAACTAGGTCTGCCGGTCCTTATTAAAATCAATAACCGCAAAGTCCTGAGTGGAATTGCGGAGGTGATCGGAGAAAAAGAGAAAATTATTGATATCACTGTGGCCATCGACAAGCTAGATAAGATTGGTGTGGATGGAGTAAATGAAGAGCTGAAAGAGAAGAAGATCTCTGAGAAAGCTATTGCCCAGCTTCAGCCGCTGATAACTTTCAAAGGTAATAACATAGAAAAGCTAAACCTGCTCCGACAACTGCTTGTTTCATCGGAAGTAGGAAAGAAGGGAATTGAAGAGATTGAGTATATCTTTTCAATCATCTCGGGTACCCAACTGCAGACTGCCAGCTGTGAACTGGATATCACATTGGCTCGTGGTCTCAATTACTACACCGGCGCAATCTTCGAGGTAAAAGCGAACACAGGCACACTCACGAGCAGTATTTGCGGTGGAGGACGTTATGATGATCTTACTGGTATCTTTGGGCTTCCAGATGTATCCGGTGTGGGAATTTCATTCGGGGCCGACCGGATCTTTGATGTGCTTAATGAGTTAAATCTGTATCCGGCATCTGTATCCGCTACTACAACGCTTTTGTTTGCGCATTTCGGAGAAGCGGAAAGGATGTATTGTATTCCTTTGCTTACAGCTGCTAGAAAAGCCGGCATCAGCGCGGAACTATACCCGGATCTGACCAAAATCAAAAAGCAGTTTGATTATGCCAACAAAAAAGGAATTCCCTATGTGGTAGTTGTTGGAGGAGATGAAATGCTGAATGGTGAGCTGACCGTGAAAAATATGGACAGCGGTACGCAGGAAAAACTCAAGATTTATGAATTGATTGACAAATTGAAGCGGTAATCCTTATGCAGATACATTCTATCACTACTCAAAAAATTACGCTTGAACTTATAGAGAAGATTATTTATGGCAAATACCGCCTTGAGCTAAGCTCTGAAGCAAAGCAGAATATAACCGTCTGCCGTGAATACCTCGATAAGAAGATGGCCTCTCAGGTAGAACCGGTCTATGGTATCAATACCGGATTCGGTTCCTTATGTAACGTCTCTATTCCTGAAAAAGATCTCGAACAGCTGCAGAAAAACCTGGTCATGTCTCATGCCTGCGGAACAGGGGAAGAGGTTCCTTCCGAAATTGTGAAACTGATGTTATTGCTCAAGATCCAGGCTTTATCTTATGGAAAATCAGGTGTCCAACTGAGCACCGTCCAAAGGCTGGTTGATTTCTTTAACCTCGATATCCTTCCTGTGGTATATCAGCAAGGATCATTAGGTGCCTCTGGTGACCTGGCCCCCTTGGCACATCTGTCGCTGGCTCTCCTAGGCCTTGGAGAAGTGTGGTACAAAGGAGAAAAAATTGCAACCTCTATGGTCATGCAAGCCCACAAAATGCAACCCCTGTCCTTGAAATCAAAAGAAGGCCTTGCTTTGCTGAACGGAACCCAGTTTATGAGTGCCTATGGTACATGGTGCTTGCTGAAAGCAACTAGGCTAGCGAATGCAGCTGATATCATTGGATGCCTCTCCCTAGAAGCTTTTGATGGAAGGAAGGATCCTTTCCAAGCTATGATCCATATCATTCGCCCTCATCCAGGCCAGATTGAAAGTGCAGCCCATATCTTGAATTTGTTGGAAGGCAGTGAACTTATAAATCGAAAAAAAATACAGGTTCAGGATCCATATTCCTTTCGGTGCATGCCACAGGTACATGGTGCTTCCAGAGACACGATAGGATATGCACATCAGGTTTTCCTAACGGAGATAAATTCAGTTACTGACAACCCGACTATCTTTCCGGAGGAAGATCGGATCATTTCCGGGGGAAACTTCCATGGACAACCTCTGGCTTTAGCACTCGATTTTCTGGCTATTGCACTTTCTGAATTGGGAAGTATCTCAGAACGTCGGACTTACCAGCTGATTGCCGGATTAAGAGGCTTACCCCCCTTTCTGGTTGCAAAACCGGGGCTGAATTCGGGTCTGATGATTCCCCAGTATACCGCAGCTTCCATTGCGAGTCAGAACAAGCAGTTGTGTACTCCTGCATCTGTTGATTCTATTGTCTCCTCGAATGGTCAGGAAGATCACGTAAGTATGGGAGCAAATGCGGCAACTAAATGCTACCGGGTTGTCGAGAATACGGAACGGATTCTTTCCATAGAACTCCTCAATGCTGCTCAGGCTATTGAGTTTAGAAGGCCGGGAAAGACTTCTCCGATGTTGGAGAAAGTGCTGGCTGACTTCCGTATAGAAGTACCTTTTATCCAGGATGATGTAGTGATGCATGATTTCATCCACAAAAGTATTCAGTTCCTGAAGGGGTTCTAACCAGCGCTCTCCGTTGGCTACAATACCTTGTACCCAAGGCGGCATTTCAATTGTTAATAAACCTGTTTATAAAGCCAGCCCCCCGGGAGGTCTGAGCAGAAGGGCTTTTGACTAAAATTGTTAGACCAACAATGAAGCCATGCCCAAGCTTTTCTTTTCTGCATTGATAAGCCTTGTCTTTTTTGCTTCTTGTTCTGGCAGTAAGAAGAAAAAAGCGGAGCAGCACATGATTTTCCGCTATAACGAACTGGGAGTTGTCAGCTCCCTGGACCCTGCAGCAGCGAGCAACTTCGAAAATATTTGGGCTGTCAATCAGCTGTTTAACGGACTTGTTCAGATGGATGATTCCATACTTGTCAGACCCTGTATTGCCAAGAGTTGGGAGATTAGCAATGACCGGCTTAAGTATACCTTTCACCTCCGTAAGGATGTTTTTTTTCATGATCATTCTGTTTTCCCCGAAGGAAAGGGCCGGAAGGTAACTGCAGGAGATTTTGAATACAGCTTTGAACGCCTTTTCAATAAAAGTGTTTCGAAAGCAGCCGACCTCCTTGAATATTTCAACCGGAATGAAAGTGATGGTTTAAAAGGCTTTTATGCATTGAACGATTCCACCTTTGTGGTGCAGGTAAAAAAGGCATTTCCTGCATTTCTTGGAATACTGACCATGAAGTTTTTTTCTGTCGTACCAAGAGAAATAGTGGAATACTATAAATCAGACTTTGGTAGAAACCCCGTAGGAACAGGACCGTTTTCTTTTAAAGTATGGAAAGAAGGCCAGAAATTGCTCTTCATAAAGAATGAAAATTATTTTGAAAAAGAAGGCGAACATAAGCTTCCCTACCTGGATGCAGTGAGCGTATCTTTTATCCGTGACCGGGAATCAGCCTGGCTTAACTTCCTTAAGGATAATGTAGATATGATTTCTGGCTTCGACGCGTTTAATGCCAAGGAGGTACTTACCTCCGCAGGAGAGCTGAAAAGCATTTACAAAAATAGATTTGTACTCCAGAGTCAGCCATTCCTTAAAACAGACTATCTAGGCTTCCTGATGGATGATAAAATGCTGGACCAGAAACCCAATCCTTTTCGGACCAAGGCTTTGCGCCAGGCCATTAACTTCGGAATCGACCGGGAGGAGATGATCAAGTATCTTCGTAACAATATTGGAACGGCAGCCACAAACGGATTTGTTCCACACGGACTTCCGGGTTATGATAATAACGAGGTCATCGGTTACAGCTATAACCCCGAGAAAGCTAAGCAGTTGATGTACCTTGCGGGGTATCAGGATGGGAAAGGACTTCCTGAAATGACCCTGAACACAACAAAGCAATATCTAGACCTGGCAGAGCATATCCGTTTTCAGCTTTCTCAGATTGGCCTCAAAATACTTATCAATGTGATTGAAGATGGAAGCTTCCGGGAAGGGGTAGCAAACTCCAAAATGAATTTTTTCCGCAAATCGTGGGTGGGAGACTTCCCGGATCCGATTAATTTCCTCGCATTGTTCTATAGCCGTAACTTTGCACCGAATGGTTCTAATTATACCCACTTCAAAAATCAGCATTACGATGACCTTTACGACAAAGCCCTCTATGAACAAAATGATACACTCCGCAGGAACTACTACTATGAGATGGAACGCATTATTGTCGAAGAAGCACCTGTTGTGCCCCTTTACCACGACCGGGTTATCCGTCTTGTTCAAAACAATGTTACAGGACTTACTGTGAATGCAATGAATATGCTCAATCTTAAAACAGTAAAAAAGATTGATTGAATGAAACATAGGCTATGATCTTAGGAAAAAAATTAGTTGTTGTCCTGCCTGCATATAATGCAGCGCTTACACTTGAAAAAACCTATAAAGAAATCCCTTTTGATATCGTGGATGACGTGGTGCTTGTTGATGATGCCAGCAGAGATCATACCGTTGAAGTAGGGAAGCAATTGGGTATCAAACATGTCATCAGACATGAGCGGAATACAGGGTACGGTGGGAACCAGAAAACCTGTTATGCGAAAGCCCTGGAGATTGGGGCCGATATTGTAATTATGCTCCATCCCGATTATCAATATACCCCGAAGCTTATTCACAGTATGGCTTATCTCATTGCACAAGATCTCTATCAGGTTGTCCTTGGGTCGAGGATTCTTGGAAAAGGGGCTCTGAAAGGAGGAATGCCGGTCTACAAATACATTTTCAACCGCTTCCTCACCCTGTCTCAAAATATTCTGGTGAATCAAAAATTATCTGAATATCATACTGGTTATAGAGCCTTCTCTGGGGAGGTGCTTCGTAAAATTAACCTGGAGGCCAATTCCGACGATTTTGTTTTTGACAATCAGATGCTTTCCCAGATTATATATGCTGGTTATGATATTGCAGAAGTAACTTGCCCTACTAAATACTTTCCTGAAGCAAGTTCTATCAATTTTCGCCGTAGCCTGAAGTATGGTATGGGTTGCCTCGGTGTTTCTTTTAATCACCGCCTGAACAAATGGGGGCTTGCTAAGAGCAGAATGTATGAGCTGAAAGCTTAGTTGGAGACTTTGTCACTCGCATCTCTTCTGAAGAAAACAAATCCGTTCTTTTCTCCGATTTCTTTGAACGCCGGGAAATCATGAACGAATTCATCCTTGTGATCTGTTTTAGCAACAATATAGACCGGTTTATCAACTTTCCCGATCAGGAGCCAATCCGTATGATACATCTCCAATGTTAAAGGATCCAGTTTCCCGTGTCCTGGTCGTTTTCGCTCCATATGTGCATAGAATAATGGACTCTGATTGGCCTCAGGCTTCTTGGCGCTATAAAAGAGCTGGGCATAACTTTTGAAACCGTAGACGTTTACATAGCAATCCGTATTTTGCAAACCTTGGTAAAATTCGACTGCCGCCTGTTGTGAATAACCTTCTACCCGTGGCGCAAAAACCAGGGAACTGAGACTGGTAGATAGGAGGGTTAGTAAGAAGAGCGTAAGTATCGCCCCAATCAGTTGTTGCCGCCACATAAGAATAACGCTGGCAACAACACCCAGAAGGAATACAATGCCAATGAGGAATTCGAATCCATTCCAGTGCACATCAGCCATCAGATTTGCTTCCGCAAAAGGATCATGTATCATTCCACTTGCTATAATCTGCTTTTTGAAAACTATAATGAATTGAATAGAGGTAAGGGCAATGCCGATCAATCCACCAGTTACTAAGGTGACTATGCTCATCCATTTTTTCCACTGTATTTCGCCACAGATAAGTTTCCATGAGGTATAAGCTCCGAGGAAAGTAAGGGGGAAGTAGCACAGGGATGAGTAATGAACAATCTTCGTTTTTACGATACTGAAAAGAATGAGGACTACCCAAAATAAGACCAGCATCCATCTTTTAAAATGTTTTTGAAAAGGTGTATCCGAATCACTCTTCCAAAATGCCCGGATTGCAAGCACGGAAGCCGGGAAACAACCGAAGAGGAGAACGACCCAATGATAATAGAAAGGACCTCCGTGGTCGGCATCACCGGTACTGAACAAGCGGACCTGGTAAGCCAGAAAATCGGAAATGATTTCGGTACGATGTTGCAGAAATAGAATGATGAACCAGATACTTCCCAATCCTCCTGCAGTGATGCAGTATATAATAAAATGCTTCCAGGAAATAACGCTCTTTCGTTTGATGAGGCGGAAGATTAAAAAACAAAGGCTAAAGACCAGGGCAGCGACAGGGCCTTTGGTAAGGGTGGCCAATGCAATAAAAACTGCCGAAAGCAGGATGTTCCGGTTCATCAGTTTCCCGGGACCAGGTTCATTGGTATACAGGATAAAACGATAAATGCCAAGGAAGATAAAAAGATTGAACCAGGGATCAATTATTCCGGATTTAAAATAGAAGTGTGGCAGGAGAGAACCGGCAAAAGCAAGAGCCCAGAGCAGACCGAAACGAGTTCCATACAGTTTCCTTCCAAGATTGAACACAATGATCAGAGTTACAATCCCACAAAGAGCGTTAGGGAACCGTGCAGCGAACTCATTGATGCCAAACGTTTTCATAGACAGCACCTGCATCCAAATAAAGACCGGAGGCTTCTCCCAGAATGGGAAATAGTTAATCTGGGCAGTGGTATAATTACCCGTACTGATCATCTCTCTTGCACATTCTGCAAAATTTATTTCATCCCAATCAAACAAGTGAACTGCACCTAAAAAAGGAATGAACAGAATACAAGCCGCAAGACCAAGAAGGAGCGATAAGCGAATAGCAGATCGGTTCATATGCTGCCGATTTTTTTTAGGAGAAGAGATTTTTGCATCCAGTTTGCACCTGCAAACATTTTGTAGCGTGTAAGCAACAACCAGGAAGAAAGAGCGGCTAAAATTCCAAGGATGGAACCGGCATAAACATCGTTCAGAAAATGCTGGCTGAGGTAAATTCTTGAGAAAGCAACGAGTGAGGCAAGAATAAACAGCAGGAATTTCAAGGTCTTATTCCGGACAAATATCGCGATAGAAAAATAAAGGGCAAAGGCGGAGGCGGTATGTCCGGAGGGGAAGGTATGCCCCGAGTAGTTATTTACGCCAGGAACAAGATAAAGCTGATGCACTCCTTCAAAGAATTTTTTAGGCCTTTCCCAGTCGGAGAACAATGTATGCTTCAGTATCTGAGTGAGTACCCCGGCAAAAATGCCTGAAATAGCAAGCTGGAGCCCTTTACCAATATGGAACAAGAGGAAGAGCAAAGCGATCACGGCAACAAACAGACCATCGCCCATATTGGTTATAAAGCGAAAAAGAGTATCGCTCAGGCCATGGGTGTGATCGTTGATGTAAATATGAATTTCAGCCCTTGAATAAAGGCTTATCAATATACCTCCAGCAATAAGGAAGAGCAGAAAGGGGAGAAGAAAAGGAAGATTGGCTTTGAAAAGCTCCCGAATGCTGATTTTATTCACGGGCAAATATACTAGTAAGCGCCGAGAACTTTAAGAAGTTTGTGGACTTGGCTTTCCCAGAGTAATTTGGAAGTACGTAAATCATCTTCACTTTCTCCGAAATCGGTAATGATCAGAGTGACATCTCCGGTCAGATCATCATGGTCAATCCGGAATTCAAAGTAAAAGTCTTCATTCTTATCAACCCAGCGAAGCCGGAGTAGGTGATCTTGCTTATAGGCTAGAAGCTTGGCGCGTTGTACCTGTCCGTCCCAATGAAAGGTGAATTCTTCGTTTCTTATATCAACATCATCGGCGAACCATTCAGAAAGGCCGCTTGGGGTAGCCAGAAAATCGAATAAAAGTGTTGGAGAGGATTTGACCAGGAACTCCAACTCAAATTTTCCCTTGGGCTCAGATTTGTTCTTTGCCTTTGCAAGCGGGGTTTCTTTAAGCTGGTTTGGAAAAATCATTTCGGAGCGGAAAACCTTTTTCTGCATCTTACCAGGCGCTCTGCGTTGCTGAACCTGGCCTGCTCCCGGTCTTTTAATAGTAGGCAGTTTGTTTATTTCTTCCTGACTGAGTGTTACAATAGGTTCTGCGACAACTTTCGAGGCCTTCTTAGATGAAGATGCAGGCTGCTTGGCTAGGACATGATTGGTTTTCCCTGGTTTTACAGGTGTTATTTTATCAGCATTTTTAGCAGGAAGACTGCTTTTTCTGCCTTTGACGACAATAGGGGCTGGCCTTTTAGCTTCTTTTGCCTTTACAACAGCAGGTTTTGAATTTTTCTTTATAACCTTTTTTACAGGCGTTTTAACATTTTTTGGGCGAGTAGGGGCCACGGCAACCTTTTTAACAGGAGCCTTTTTCACCGCCTTCT
>Ga0206996_1101_pt1 | contig 21831 bp, 22 predicted proteins | sample Alteio_BWMinCont_2_FD_153467 | JGI IMG/M metagenome (GOLD analysis project Ga0206996, IMG submission 153467) | Enriched cells from forest soil in Barre Woods Harvard Forest LTER site, Petersham, Massachusetts, United States -... | ecosystem: Environmental > Terrestrial > Soil > Temperate forest >...
GCCAACGACATAATCACGTTGGCTGAAAAAGCTCGTGCTGGAAAGCTTTCTCCCGATGATATGAAACATGGTTCAATCACTGTAACCAATATCGGAAGCATCGGAGGAGTTTATGCAACGCCCATTATCAATCATCCCGAAGTGGCGATTATCGGCGTTTACGAAATTCAAAAGAAGCCCGTCGTCATCAACAACGAAGTCAAAATTCGCGATATGATGAACGTCACGGCGACTTGTGATCATCGTCTCATCGACGGAGCGCAAGCGGCGCGCTTTCTCAAAAGCTTTATTTCTCGATTAGAGAATCCAGATTCCATGCTTCTAGAAATGATTTAAGGAGACCCATGAAACAGGCGGATGTTTGTGTGATCGGTGCCGGGCCCGGCGGTTACGTGGCTGCGATTAAAGCGGCCCAACTTGGAAAAAAGGTGATTATTGTTGAACGCGATAAATGGGGAGGAGTGTGCCTTAACGTGGGATGCATTCCTTCTAAGGCCCTCATCACGGCGGCCCATTTCTACGATCAACTTCAACACGCCGATGAAATGGGCTTTAATGTGGGTAAAACCACTATTGATTTTAAGAAAATGCAAGTGTGGAAGTCGGGAGTAGTTAATAAACTGACGAGTGGAGTCGTCCAACTTCTCAAGGCCAATGGCTGCGAAACTATTTCTGGCGAGGCGCAGTTTGTTTCTCCCACAGACCTTGAAGTGAAAAGCTCAAATGGAGGTGGCGTTGAACGCATAAAGGCGACAAACTTTATAATCGCCACTGGGTCGAGGCCGGTGCAAATTCCGGGATTTGAATACGATGGTAAGACCGTCTTTAATAGCACCGATGCCCTTGAGCAGAGTTCACTCCCCAAGAGGCTTGCTGTTATCGGCGGCGGCTATATCGGTCTTGAAATAGGGAGCTTCTACCAAAAATTTGGAGTGGAAGTGACGGTCATTGAAGCCACAAAAGGACTCTTAACGGGAGTTACGGACCCTGATTGTGCTCAAGTTATTTTTCGAAAGCTAAAAAAGGCCGGAGTTAATTTTTTATTCAATGCCAAAGCCGTTGGATATAAAAAGGCAGGTTCTGATTTGAACGTCATCGTTTCTGTCGAGGGCAAAGAGCAGAAAATTCCATGTGACAAAATTTTGGTCACGGTGGGAAGAAAACCCAACTCGGATCAATTAAATTTACAGAAAGCCGGGGTCAAGATCGACCCTAAGGGTTTTATCGAAGTGAATAAACAACTCAAGACAAATGTTCCCCATATTTATGCCATCGGGGATGTCGCAGGACAACCCATGCTCGCCCATAAGGGGATGCGTGAAGGAATTATTGCCGCCGAAGTCATTGCCGGAAAGAATTTGGTGATGGATGTGAAAACAATTCCAGCGGTGATTTTCACCGACCCTGAAATTGCGTCAGCGGGGATGATGGTTGAAGAGGCCCAAAGTAAAGGTTTCGATGTGGGCGTGGGGCAGTTCCCCTATGTGGCCAATGGTCGAGCCCTGACGATGAATTCGGGCGAGGGCTTTGTGAAAATGGTTGTAGATAAGAAAACCAATGTGGTTTTGGGGGTTCATATTGTCGGGGCTGAAGCCAGCCAATTGATTTCAGAAGCGGCATTGGCTATTGAGATGGGCGCAACTGCTGAGGATATTGCTTCGACGATACATCCTCATCCAACTCTACCAGAGATGATGATGGAGGCCGCTGAGGCTGCTTTCGGTCCACCGATTCATATTTTTACAAGGGTCAATCGCGATCATGCGACTCGGTTACCGACAAAATCTCCATAAAGGCTAGGCTATGGATGTTCAAGATTTAGGTCTTATCGATTATGGGAAGGCCTTGAGCCTTCAAGAGACAAAGCGTGATTCCATTATTTTTAAAGAGGCTAGGGATACTCTCCTTGTTTGTGAACATCCAAATGTTATTACTGTCGGTCGATCTTTAGGGTCCGCAGCTGAGGTTTATTCTAAAGATGTTCCAGTCTTTGAAATTTCACGGGGCGGGAGAGCCACCCTTCATCTCCCAGGGCAAATTGTTGTCTACCCCATCATTGATCTACGAAAGCGTGAGCGTGATCTTCATAAGTTCATGAGGCTCCTTGAGGAAGCTATAATCAATACATTAAGCGATTTCAGGATAGATTCTGGCCGTGTGGAGGGAAAAACCGGCGTGTGGGTCGGTGGTACTCGAAAGATTGCAAGCCTTGGTATTGGGGTGAAGAAATGGGTGAGTTATCATGGAATTGCTCTCAATGTGACTTGCGATTTAAAAGATTTTGGGTGCATCAGCCCCTGTGGATTCAACTCAAGTGTGATGACTTCGGTGGAACAAGAACTGGATAAAGAGTACCGGAGGGTTTGGGCACTGACCAAAGAGAAGTTGTTTAAATATGTAAAAACCCGATTGGTCGAAAGTCTTATGACCCATTTGGGTGAAGGATCATGAAAGCCATTGGATTATCTCTCTTATGGGTGACTCCTTATTTGATTGGCGGATTTTCTGCCCCACTTATTTTTCGAAACGCCCCCACCCCTCAAGTGGGAGGACGTTATGCCGGGGCATTATTCATTTTTGCCGGATTCTGGGCTGTTTTTTTAGCTTTCCGCCACCAGATGCCCTTTCCGGTGAAAGTATTTTTACTCTCTACCTTATGCCTTCAAATTCTATTCTGGGGTTGGCGTTTTTCTAATTCGATTCCATTGAAGGAGTCTGTGTTATTAGGAATTCCCGGTTCCAGTTGGCACGGGATCTTAACTTCACTTTACCTCTTGGGCGCCATTGGACTTTTATTTTTTGAGATCAAAAAAAGGTACCAGCTTACTTTTGGCAAAATTGACGCACTTCTCAACCAAAAGTAAGCTGGTACCTATTTCTTCTCGATGCTGATCGCAAATTTTTTCACGCCTACGCTTTTGATAATATCGATGGCGTTGATGACTACGCCGTGGGGGGTGTCTTTATCGGCGCTGATCATAGCTTGGATATCAGGCTTTTTGGCAAGCAAAGTTGTAGCCTTCTCCCGGAGTTGATCTTCTGAAACCTTGTCCCCGTTGGAGTAAATTTGCCCGTCCTTTGTAATGGTCACATTAAACTCTTGAGGGGCTGTCTGATCACTGCTTCCAGCTTTGGGGAGATTTACATTAATACTTGGTTTCATGATCATCGGAGTGGTGACCATAAAAATGATCAGCAATACAAGGCAAACGTCAACCAAAGGGGTTACGTTGATTGCTGAAATTGACTCTTCGTCGTCTCCGGAAAAATTTCCACCGGCCATTACTTAGAACTCTTTGAAAGTGTGTACGCCAGGCAGAGTTGTTTAATGCTCTCAGCATTATGAAGAATTTGTTTCACTTGTTTTTGAAAGTAATTGTAGGCCGCGACGGCAGGGATAGCGACAAAGATACCCACCGCGGTAGCTACCAACGCCTCTGAAATTCCCGACATCACTGCCCCAGGATTTCCTTGACTCCCAGCCAGATCGGCGAAGGCTCGGACAATCCCTAAAACAGTTCCAAGAAGTCCGATAAAGGCGGCATTGCTTCCAAGGGTGGCCAGAAAACCCAAGTTTTTTTCTAACCCTGGCTTTTCCATTAAGACATAACTGTTCATCACTTCGATCACACCCTCTGGACCTTTCGAATTAGAGTAACGAAGGGCATATTCTAAGAGCCGTCCCTCCAAAGCTTCATGATTTTTACTTAAATCTTCAAGAATTTTAAGATCATTGGCTTTTATACCTTCGCGAGCTCGCTCTGCTATTTTACGACTTTGTCCTAAAATATTTTTTAAGGCAAAAAAGCGTTCGATGATTACAGCGATGGAACAAATTGAGAGAAAGATAAGTAAATAAAGTATCCAGTCAGAGCCTGCTGTGGCTACGGCGAGAAGTTTTTGCGTCAGCATGGTAAGAGTTTCTCCTTATAGAAGTCTACGTAAATGGTAACAGTTCAGTCCTTTGTCGAGAAATGAAAAAGTGATGACGCAAAGGGACTTTGAGGTCCGGTTTTCATGAGTTAGACTTTGAGGCATGTTACAAGCTACATACATAACCGGCCGACACATAACCAGCGCTCTCATTATGGGAGCGTTACTTGTTTTTTTAAATGCGTCATGCTCACAATCGGCACCTCACGGTGAAAGAAGTCTACTCATCATCGCGATCTCAAATTTTCGAGCCGATGACTTGCCCTGTAACTTATCTGGAGATTCAATCACGCCTCAACTCGACACCATCTGTAGAGAAAGCGTGAGGTTCACCCATGCGTACACCCCTTCTGTTTTGACAATTCCCACCTTGGCTTCGATTTTTACAGGACTTTATCCTGCAGAACATGGCGTCCATCGCAACGGAACCAGTAGCTATAATCCGGAAGTTAAAAGCCTTGCACAACTCGCTAGGGAAAAAGGTCTTGAAACTTTTTTTGTGAGCGGTGGAGTGCCTGCACTAAGAAAAACGGCTATAAGTAAAGGGTTTACTGATTTTGATGACTCCATAAGGACAAACGGGAGCTTTTATAGAAAAGCCACCGACTCAATGAGCAAATTAGTCAGTCTCATTGAATCTCGAAGTGAAGAGGCCCCTTTTTTTGCAGTCGTTCAATTGGTTGATCTCGCGTTTCCTGAGGCGGTTTTATTCAAATCTAATCGGGAAGAAGGAGCTAGTGGAAAACTGCAAGAGATTGACGAGGCCATAGGAAATATAAGAAGTAAATTCATTCAGCAAAAAATATGGGATCCTTTGACCGTTGTCATTGTGGGCCTTCAGGGGACGGAAAGGGCAGAACACGGCGGCCTCTCTAAAGGGCTTAATCTCTACGATGAAATAGTTCGAGTTCCCCTTCTAATAAAACCTTCGCAAAAACCTCGTGATCAGGGCCCTTCGTGGAAGGTAGATGATCCCGTGACTCTCGTTGATTTAGGTGTAACTTTAAAGAAGTTGCTAGGTGTGGAGAATTCTGTTCAAAGTTCATTTCTAACAATAGATTTTTTAGAGAGTCTTAAAGCTCACGATCTCAAATCGGGCGATCGGCCCCTGTTTTCAGAGTCTGACTTGCCAACATGGAGAGATTGGGGACCTCGGCTTATTTCCGCACGGATTGGAGAGTGGTTATACTGGCTTCCGCCTGAACCGAAACTCTTTAATACCTATACAGATCACCTCGAACTCCGAAATCTTTTTTCTATGGATCCGAATTCGACCTTAAGAATGCAAAAAATAGCTCAAAAATATATTCCCCAGCTTGATTCTAACGACCGCGGTTCAAAAGACATTCGGATTTTACCTTATTCGATTGGGGATAAGCTTCGCGTTGCAAAAGTTCTATTTTCAAAAACTACGTCCATTGAAGAAAAAGCTAGGGACTTAGTGGAGCTTGAGATGCGAAGACCAGATGACTGGCAAGTTGTTCAATGGCAGGTTGGGTTTTTTGCCGAAAATCAGGACTGGGCTGAGTTAAACGAAGCTCTGGCTCAACAAGCAAGATCAAATATTCATTTAAGGAAAGGTGGTGATCCGTACGATCTTGAGCTGTGGCAAACATTTGTGAATCTCAAATTAAAGCTCAAACAAAAAGAGAATTCGATAAAAGAAAGGGGTAATCCCTATGTAAGTTGCCTTTACCTTGCCTTAGCCTTAAAGCGGTTTAACCTAGCTGAGTTAGAGTATTTTCAAAATCAACAATCGTGCAAGGATCCCGAAACTCAGGCCTGGGTCAACGCGTTTATCCACAGCAATCTTAAACATACCAAAGAAGCAGGAGCTTTTTTTGAAATGGCTAAAGGTTTGACAGAAAAAAGAATAGAACAGTCAGAATTTGCAAAAGCGTTTTGGAGCGATGGAGCCATGTGGGATTATAATATTAACCTACCAGGCGGCCCAGCCGTGTTCAGTTTTTTTACTGCTTTAGTAAACAACCCCGAGTTCTTAGAATTCGTTAAGAAAAGACAGTACCCTTAATACCTGTTCGCTTTTGGAGGGCCATTGCGATTTCCTTAAGACGTTGGGCTGGAACTTGCTTTAATCCAGCCGTTGGAGGAACGCGGTCTAAACTGTAGATGTGGACCTGCTTGGGTTTAATAATCCCCACAACTTCAATCCATTCTTCGACTTCTGATGCAATGGTGTTGTCGATGAAACCTTGAACAAAAAAGGATTGCAACACGACATCCTTAAGTTTTTTTACACCCTGAATGAGTTTGCCAACGGTCATGCGGACGACTGGAGCATCAATTTTCTTCAACATTGAGTCATTACCTGCATCCAATTTAACGATGCGTTCATCTAAGCGATTAAGGGCCCGCATGATTTTTGAATTATCCAAAGTCGACCCATTGGTTAAAACTACCAATTTGGACTGCGGATAAAGGTCGTTTTTAATATTAATAAGAATGTCAACGGCGCCTGAAAAGTCGGAAAAAAGGGTGGGTTCTCCATTTCCACTTAGAGTAATGGAGTCAATTTTAGTTTTCTGCCTCAATAGAATAAGAAGATGTTGTCTCACGCTTTTGTCGAGGGCGTCTAATGAGGGGTAGGTTTTTATTTTTTTAATTTCTGACATTTTTAGGTTTGTGAATCCAAGCTCGCAGTACGGACAGTTAAAGTTGCATATTTTATTTTCAGAACCAAGGAGGTTAACGCCCAAACTTAAACCTAGGCGTCTACTCTGAATCGGACCGTAGGTTATTCCGGTCACCGGAGCAATTTCTTTAAGTTCTTCGTACTCTATAAGCTTTTTTAAACTTTCCATTTAATTAAATCTTACTAAAAGAATTCGAAAGGTGGTTAAAAATTTTGTCTTCGTATGTTGCAGCCTTACGTCTGGTTTTAAATTTTATCCTCGCGGTATAGCAATATTTTAATTTATACTAAATCAAGTGGCCTAACACATAAAAATTCTAGGGAGGATTCATCGATGCGCTTTCTAATAGTGGTTCTCATTGCGATTTCATTTTCAAGTTTAGCTTTGGCACGAGGGGAAGGCGGAATGGAGAGAACCCGTGTTGGCGGTTTTTACGGGTATGGTACTCTTAGTCCAACTGATGTGAATAACTACATTAATGCTCAATCCGGTAGCCCAAAAGAAAATACCTTGAGTAGCTTCTTCTATTATGGTGGCGAGTTGGGATATATGGTTACTCCAAAAATTGAATTGGTGGGTTCGTATTACCAAGAAAGTGCAAGTAATCCTGTAAACAACTCAGTTGGTACCAATTCTGGCGTTCAGCTCTATATGAACGCTTTCTTTGGCGGGCTAAATTATATCCTCATAAATCATGGTCAAATTAAGTTCAGTTTAGGGGCCCAAGTCGGATATCCCACTTATGCCCATGCTACAGTTATTCAGGGATCATACAGCCAATATGACGCCACTTTTGCTCCGATCTATCAGGGTATGGCAAAAGTAGATTTTATGATTGGAAATAGATTTTCTGTTTTCGTCGAAGGCGGTTACCAGTATTGTTTGTTAAATGCTCTTACAAATGGGACGACACCTTTACAGAATCCTAGCACTAACTCCAACGTTAACTTTGATATGAGTGGTGCCAGAGGGCAGGCCGGAGTAGCTTTCTTTTTCTAGTGCACGATCTCGATGAATGACTCTCGTAAGAGGGCGCCATAGTTGGGCGCCTTTTTATTTTAAAAGAGAAATCCAGAAGGGACTGCGTGGGTCATCGGCCACAGAGGCCTCAAAAAGTACGTCCAATATTCCTTCCGGTTCTGCCATTAGATTCTGATTGAAAAATGATGGAGGGATCATCGACCTGGCGAGGAGAACCAGGACGTCTTCTTCTTCAAGGTTTAAACTTCTTACTTCCAAGTCCCAGGTTCTTTCAAGTCCTATAAGTCTTGAGGGCAAAGGAGCCGGACACCGAAAATCGACTCCTAGGTCGATGGCTACCTGTAGGGGGTAAAGTTTGTATTTGCGTAACAGAAGAATATGAGGCTGCCCCATTTGAACCCAAGCCACTTGAGAGTTTTCAGTGTGAAAAATGACGGCCTCACAGGACGATGAGTAAACTTCCTTGTTGTATGTTTGGAATATTCTTTCGTTTGCAATCAATACAGAGGTTCTTAGATTATTCTCTAATAAAGAGAGTCCTGGGAGCTTGGCAAATGGAGACGTGGCCTCTTGGTCTCCTATAGACGAAGAAAGAAATTCTTTCACAGTGTCGCATAAAACTCTAAGAGCTTCGTTATCACCCCAAGGGGTTCCCGCCACAAATACCCTTTGGTCGGCATGAACCGTCAAATTGATCGATGGACGGGGAATTTCGCCGGGATAAGTTCTTTCTGCTAATAATTTTTTCATTTCTCATACTTTCGAAGCTTGATTTGAGCCTTTTGATAGTATGGATCCTCTTTATCGTCTTGCTTTAAGATTGTGGACCATTTTCTTTTAGCTGATTCGATATTACCTAGATTTTCTTCAATGACACTCTCTGAATACACATTTTTCATTTCTGAGTGGAGTTGTTTTGTTGCAGTCGTTTTTAAGGTTTTCGCTTCTTCGTTAAAAGGAGCCATAACGAGGGCCTGATTAAATTTGCTTAATGCGTCCGAAAATTCTTTGCTCTCTAAGGCTGTTTTGCCTTCGATTACGAGGGCTTGACTCTCTTTAAGCATCCTCGTTTTGACGACCGCTATGTCTTGTTTGGCTTTGTCTTTTAAACCTTCAGCATCAGGAAAATTTGATTTTTCTACTTTTTGCAAATTAACAAGGGCGGCCGGTAATCTTTTTTCTGTGACATCGCGTTTTGCCTGCTCGTAATTCTTAAGGGCTTGTTGTTTCTTGCGAATATTTTCTGCTCGAAGTTCTTTCGAATTCTCTATATGGTTCAAAGCCTGTTTTGCCGCAATCCTAAGGTTTGAGGCGCGTTCGTTTTCCGGGTCAAGTTCACTTATTTGGGAGGTACACTCATCAATCTTAGTGTAGTTCTTACTTTTAAAGAGGACGTCGCAGCCATCGAGGATATCAGAAACCTTTTGTCTAAGGGCTTGCTGGTCTTGGTTCTGCCTCTCAGTCTCGTCTTGCTGTTTTTTAATTTCGGTGGCCTGTTGACAAAGGGCCAAGATGTTCCGGGCGTCTTTATAGTTGCTCACGATTTGTAAGACTTTAGCAATTTCGATTGCAGCCAAATCGTACTTACCAGTGGTCACTAAGTTAAGGGCCAGACTATACGTGTCTTCGACATATTTCTTTTGATCCTGGGGTAGGCGATCGAAGGCGGACGGCCCTTGACCATTGGGCGGCGGTTGACTTGCGATATTACGTAGATCTGGAGATTTATTATTTCCAGTCAAGGCGCTATAAATAATGAACCCAAAAATAAAGACTATGACGAGAATCTTGAGTCGTGCGTTTGAAGATCTATTAAACCTCTTAACGGTGCCGATCAAAAACCGAGGTATCTGACCTCCGGAGCTTTGGCCAAAGCGTTGGGCGGCCGCCTGAAACGAGATTTGAGTCGAGGTTTGGGCCGATGTTTGAGGCAGATATTTTATAACCGCCGGCTGAGAGCCTATGGCCTCCGAGGCCAAAGGTTCTGGGGTTGTGTTACTCTCTTCGATTTGAGGTGGCAAATCTTCAAATTCACTGTTTATTATTTCAAACCGAAAATGATCCTGACCTACTTTAATCTCGTCACCGCTTTGAAGTTTTCGTTCTGTTATCTCTTCGTTATTAACATGGGTCTTATTAGCGCTGTCCAAATCTTTTAGAATATAATCCTTACCGTCAAAATTTATAGAAAAGTGCTTTCGACTTGCGAGGGTGTCATTGAGCTGCAGATCGCACTGACTTCCTCTGCCAGCAGTTAGGGGCTCGCGATTTAAGACGACTTCGCCTAAAGGAGAGCCATCGGGGGCGAGTCGAATAAGTACGGTCTTAAGAGGGGTCTCTCCGATAAATGTCTTGTCACTTAGATCAACGGTTTTTTCGTCGGGAAGAACCTCTTCACTTTTTTGCAGTGGCTCCATGGTTTCTTTTTGATCTATAAAGTGCACTTCATAAGGAGGAAGTTCAAAGTGCATTTCATCTTGAAGCTCCAAACTATTACTACTCCGGCCATTTATCTTAATGAGTCCAAATTTTGAAATAACTTCGCAATTCCATTTTGTTCCGTCAAAGTAAAGGCGAGCGTGTTGGCGGGATATTTTGGGATGGATCAAAAGAATATCACACTGACTCGCTCTGCCGAGAAGATATTCCTTGTCGGTCTTTAAAATGTATTCAGCTATTGTTTCACCTTCTAGGGTGATTGCTAGTTTAGTCATCTTTCCTACCGGTTATTGGTCATAATCAGTTGAATCGTTTCAATTCGTTTTTGAGCCAGTTGGTAGTTCTTATTTTTTGGATCGTTGGTTAATAAAATTACTGTTCTGTATTCGTTAAAAGCATTCATATATTTTTCATTTTGAAAATCTCTTTCGCCTCGCTCAAGGGATTGGGTGATCAGTTGATTATTTTTAAGCCTTGAGCGATCGAGATATCTTTTGGCAAGGGGGTGATTGGGGTACAGAGCCAGTGCAGCTTCAAAATCTTGAATAGCGCGTCCAAAATTGTTTTCACGAAACTCTCTAAAACCTCTCAAATAGAAACCCTGAGCTTCGCTATACTGTTGGGTATCCTTGCCTTTTTCTAATATGACCTGTTCCTGGCTCTGATTGAACTCGTCTGATCCGGTAATCTGTTGATCATAGGCGGACTCATCTCGAAGGTGCATTTTTTTGCCATTGGAGATTTGACTTTTTGTAAGTAGAGTTCCTGCAATAATAATTCCGATAGCAATAATAAAAATAAATGGATTTTTTTGAGGGGCCGTAGAGGAACTCTTTCTATTTGAGAATTTTGGAAGCGGTTGAACTGAAGGCAATCCTAATGGAACTGGAGGGGTTCCCATTATAGCCATCTTTTGCCCAGGACCAAATCGGATACTGGTGTCCCCAATTCGAATCAGATCTCCTTCTTTGAGAATACTCTCGGACACAAATTTTCCATTGAGCAAAGTTCCAACGCTACTTTCTAAATCTTTAATCCAACATCCACCGCCTCTACGTTCTAATCGCGCGTGATGGCGGCTTGCCTTGTTGTCTTTCAAAACAATGTCGTTATCGTTATTACGGCCAATGGATATGGTTTCGCCTAATATTTTATAAAAAACCCCTTTGTCTTCTCCAGACATTATTGTCAAGAGGAGTTCTCCGGCGCTATGTTGTAGGGCCGCCGTGTCTTTCATAGATTCGCTTTCCTCTTGAGTGTCGCTATAATGTAACTCACCTTATTTATTTCTTCGCTATCTGGGGAGGCTTGCATGTCGATTTCAAAAGTACTTCCTGAGATCTCCAATTGGCTGGTGACGATGGTCGCAGGGGAGATTTTCGAGTTTTTCAATAGATCCTCCAAATTAAGTTTTAAGCCTTGATCCTGAAGAATATTGAAGTCCTGACCTTGGAGGGTGAGAAGTCTCATTCCTATGAGTTCTTCGAAGGCTGTGTTGACTTGTAGAAAGAGACCCTGGCTATCTAAGACAAAAGCGGGATCTGAAATGACTCGAATTAAATTCGAGGCTTCGGCCCCTCGGTCAATATTGGCGCTGATCTTTGCAAATTCTGGTGATTTACCCATGCGTCCAATGGCGCTATTGATATTTTCTAAGAATTTTTTAAAAATATCGAACTCATACTTGGTCGCTATGGAGTCTCTCTCCCCTCTCAACGCGCCGTCTAACTGAATTGTTGAGTCGATAATCATGTGCGTGAGAAGGCGATAGAGGAAGAAATAAAGGAGCCCTCCCATAACTAAAGCTATAATAAGAATTCTAGCGAAGAGACCGATCGTTGAACTCCAGTCTTGAGAATCCATTTTGTAAAGGATTATAGATTCCGCAACGGTGAGCTGTTGACCCATTTCTTGAGAGTAACCGTGAATGGGAACGCTGACGCCAATCACGGATCCCCCTAGTTCAGTAATAAAATAGGGTTCTGTTTCGTGCTTGCGAGCAACTGAAACAAATTGGTCATTTGAGTACGACTGCGCCTTTGAGAGAGGAGCAATGATATGACCATCATCTTGGGAAATGACAAGAGCTGATAGCACACCATCCTCTCCCTCAGCTAGATCCGTACGAATATTTCCCTCTGCCCCAGAGGCAATAGATTTTTCGCTAGCGGCGGCGAGCTGTCTTGCGATGGTGAGAGCGCGGCGGTGGGCTTCTTTCTGAACACCCTCATGGGTGAGGGCCGCCATTGGGATGGTGGCCAAAGCCGTGACAGCCAAAACAAAGAGCGCGATAAAGGCGGCAAATACGTGACTGAGAGGATAGATTTCGGCTAATCGATAAACACCAGGCAGAATAATCTTATCGACATAATTTTGAACTAAATCCAGAAGTGTTGAAGGCTCTTGGGCTTGAGGGGGAGCCAAAGGAGTTGAAACTTGGTATGCGATATTCTCGTTCCAAATCTGTTTCTGAGTTGGAAGCGCCGGCGGGAGATTCATTGATCGGTCTTCAGTGTTTGCGGCCTTAAGTTCAACAATGATATTATGAAATGCAATTCGATCTCCGGGACGTAAAATTCTGTGTTGAATTTTAACACCGTTGACGAAGGTTCCATTGCTTGACCCGAGATCTGTTACAGCCACTTTAGAATTTTGAACAGAGAAGCGGGCATGGGCTTTACTCACGCCAGTAGAAGAAAGGATGATATCACATTGAGGGCCACGGCCAACCACATGATCTCCCGGAGAGAGATCAAATGTTTGTCCTAAGTTTGCGCCCTTGATGATTTTAATCTTCAACACGTAAAATATCTCCAACTTGCGTGTCGCACTTTTTCAGAGTTCCAGCAGGCATTTCTAAACAGTCAGTGGACTTGATTAATGGGGCCACCACGATTCGCCACGGTTTGACGTCGGTCTTTATGTATTTAACCTCACCCGTTTTTGAGATAAATGCGACGTCGATAGCAAATCGCATGAAGCTTGTATGTATTGAATTGCCGCTACGGGTGATCAACATTCCCTGGCCGGAGGGAAATGTTTTGCGTCCCATAAGGCCTAGCGCTCTCGAAAATAAACTCGACGCTACCTCTAGAGCTTCAACAAGAACAAGTGCATTTCTAGAGTTGATCACCCGCCTCACAGTTTGACCCCTCCCATAAATTGGATGACGACTGGTCCAAACACAATCAAAAGCACTGCGGGTAAAATAAATAAAACTATGGGGATGAATATTTTTTGAGAAGCTTCTGCCCCGGCTTTTTCGGCGCGAACAAATCTTTCTTGTCGAAGTTGTTCTGACTGTTGTCGAAGTACGGCTCCGATGCTTGCGCCGAGGGAATCTGCTGTCGTCAACACGGCGATGAAGCTAGACACTTCGCTCATATTGAGCCGCCAAGCCATGGCGTTGAGAGCTTCCGACCTTGAACTTCCTAACTTTAAATCCTTCAAGACGATTCCTAATTCCTCAGCTAAGGGACCACCTTTCATTTTCTCTACCACTTTTGTGATGGCGCCGATGAAATCCAAACCGGCTTCGGTGGAGAGCGCGAGTAAATCGACGACAAAGGGAAGATCAATAAGAATTTGAAAGCGGCGGAGGTCTTTGTAGCCTTTTACGTAATAGTAGGGAAACAGAAATCCCAAGACTCCAAACCCAAAGATAAAATACCAAGGGTATTCCAAGTTAAAAAGAGCATTGCAGCTAAATATAAAAAGAGGAAAAACAAGTCCCAAGAACACTTGAAGTCCAAGATATTCATCTTCGTTAAGTTCTTGACTGAGTCCCGCGCTTTGGATCTCTCGTTTAAGTTTTTCTCTACGCTCTTTGAGTTCGTAGCGACTCAAGACAGGAAGGATGAGCTTGTGAACCAAAGGTCTTGAGATACGTATTATTCCCGACTTAGATTTTTTTGGTGCATCGCCTGAGGCCCAAGATAAAGGGAGGTTTTGGTTTTGAAGAAAATTCTCTAGAATCATGGAGACCGCAATGTAAACGCTCCCTCCTCCAAGAAGTAGGCCAAGTATTAACAGAATATTCGATAAGACCATGACAACCCCTGCCCTTTTCGATAGTTTAAAACCATGTCACGAAAAATTTTTGATTTGCTACTCGCATCAAGTTCACCGCAAAGACGCGCGATCTTGAAAGCGGCTCATTTTTCTTTCATGGTTCGTTCATCCAACTCTTCGGAATCATTTGATGAAAACCTAAACCTGGAGAAGAATCTGAGGGCTATTGCCGAGACCAAGGTCAAGGCTGTGGTTTCTGAGTTAAGTCCTAGAGATTTAAAAGGAAAAATAATTTTGGGAGCAGATACAGTCGTTGTACTCGGTAAAGAGGTCATGGGTAAGCCAAAAAATAAAAATGATGCTATGCGCATGTTGAGAAAATTGAGTGGAAGAAAGCACCGAGTCATGACGGCCTTTTGTCTTTATTGTGTTGAACAACAAAAGTTTACGTCGCGCGTTATGACGACGAAGGTCGGATTTCGTAGTCTTTCAAAAGCGGACCTGCAGTGGTACGTTAAATCAGGAGAGCCGTTGGGTAAGGCGGGTGGATACGGGATTCAAGGATTAGCTCAAAATTTCGTAAATTACTTAAGTGGAGATTTTCTAAATGTTATTGGACTCCCCCTCCATGCAGTTCGAGAAGAACTTAGAAAGCATAGATGGTATGTCGCCAAAACTGACAGCGTTAGCCGTACCAGCAGTAAGCGTTTTAAAAAAAATAGAAGAAGCTGAGAAACGCTCTGGGCGCGTTCCTGGCTCAGTAACTCTTTTGGCCGCAAGTAAAACAAGATCTGCCGAAGCCCTGATTCCTATCTTAAATTTTGGAATCCTTCACTTTGGAGAAAACTACGTCCAAGAGGCTTCAAAGAAAATTGATAGATTGAGGGTTTTAGCTCCAAATCGAGAAGTGCATTGGCATTTTATTGGAGCTCTTCAGACTAATAAGTCAAAGGCTGTGGTGGGTCGATTTGAAACTATTCAATCGGTCGATCGTATCGAATTGGCTTCGGCCCTTGACAGTCGGGCGAAAGAGGCGGGAATTACACAAAATATTTTGCTACAAATTAAACTCGGAGACGAACCCTCAAAAGGGGGGGTGCCTGTTGCAGATGCGCCTAAACTTATCGACGAGATCTTGGAATTTAAAAATATTAGGCTCGGAGGTGTGATGTCTTTACCGCCAATTGAAGCTGAAGCTGAAGGTTCGAGAAAATATTTTGCCCAACTTCGAGAATTACGGCTCCAATGGCAGAAATTCATTTCACCGGAATCGGGATCCTTTTCTCAACTCAGTATGGGAACTACCCACGACTTTGAAGTGGCTATCGAAGAAGGGGCGACCATGGTTCGAGTGGGCACAGCCATCTTCGGAAGCCGCGAGATCTCGGGTAGCTAAAGTGGTCGGTTTTTTGGGTTGCGGCACATTGAGCCGAGCTTTGATCGTGGGAGCCCTAGAAAAAAAAATTTTCAAACCCTCTCAAATTCTTATTAGCACAAGAACCCTCAATTCCCGACGGCAATTCTGCAGTGAGACGGGTGTGAACTCGGCTGCAAATAACGGGGAACTTATCAGAAACTCTGAGATCATTTTTCTTGGAGTCAAACCCTCAGAAATGGTTAGTATTCTTAGGCAACTCTCCGAAGAGCATCTAGAAGAGAAAATTATTATTTCTCTAGCGGCCGGCGTGGGCGAGAGAATGTTGATGAAAAATCTAAAATCGGCTCGCGGAGTCTTTAGAGTGATGGCTAACCTGGGGGCTACGATTCAGGCTGGAGTCTTTGGAGTTTTCTCAATCAAGGCCAATCCTTCTGATGAAAAAAAAATTAAAGGTTTTTTTTCAAAATTGGGAGAGATCGTAGTGGTCAGAAATGACCAAGGGATCGATACGATTACAGCTGGTTCTGCCTCTGGTGTTGGTTTTGTCTTGAGTTTTATGGAGGATTTTCAAGGCTGGTTAGAAAAAAGAGGATTATCTAGGGATGTGGCGAGAAGGGTGACGATTGAAACATTTTTGGGTGCAGCAAAGCTTGCGCAATTTCGATCTGATTTGAGTTTCTCTACGTTAAAAAAATCAGTTTCGAGCAAAAAAGGTACGACTCAGGCTGGTTTGGATATTTTTAAAAAAGAAAAGATTTCAGCTAGTCTAAAGTCGGGTCTCGATGAGGCTTTCAAACGCGCCCAGGAAATATCTAAGGATTTGCTTCGCCAGGGGAAATAGCTTTAAACTTTGAATAGGGGAGGCTTGAAGGAATGAAAATTGCTCCAATCGATATTACCCATAAAAGTTTTGCTCGGAAGTTTAACGGTGTTGACTCAGACGAAGTGAGTCTCTTTCTCAAAGAAGTGGCTGAAGAAATGGAGGCTTTAATTCGAGAAAGAAATCAACTTAAAGAACAACTTCGCGAACGCGAAATTCAAATACTTGAGTTTAAAGATCGAGACAAAGTCCTTAAAGAAACCATAATGACCGCTCACAAAATGACGGAAAACTTGAGAAAAGATGCCGAGAGAGAAGCGGCGATTATTTTAAACGACGCTCAACAGAGAGCAGAGGCCATCGTTCGCGATTCGCGGGATGGATTGAAAAAATCATACCAAGAAATCACTGAAATGAAACGTCAACGTTCTCAGTTTGAAGTGGCATTGAGGAGCCTTGTGACGTCCCATCTAGAGCTGCTTGATCGCGCGGCTGGTTATACTCCTCACGTTGCGGGTCCAACCGAAGCAAACCTCGGTGGCAGTACTCCCTTTCTCCGACAAGGTAAACCTATCTTAGAAAGTTAATGCGGCCGGGGGCCGACGACACCGATCTGCAGAAGGAGCTCTGTGACAATACGGCTTATCTTTACTTTAGGGCGCCCGGTCGGGCGACCTCGCTTAGAGATTCAACAAGAAGTTTTGTGACTTCCTTCAGATAGTCATAATTCAATGTATCTGGTGTATCGGTGGGAGTGTGGTAATGGGTCTTATTGAAATCGTTCTCCCAATCTTCGCTGATGCAAATAGCTGAAAAGCTCTTCTGCCAAAATGACCAGTTGTCGCTCCTATTAAATCCATTTTGCAGAACTTCAAGTTTGAGGGGTGTTTTCAGAAGAAATCCCGCCCTGTTTAACGCTAGGGTTAAGCTAAGATCTTGATCAGCGCCTATTTGAGTTTTTTCCCTTGTATAGAGTTTTAAAATCGGGTGATTTTCAATTTTGGTCTTCGACCAACCAATCATTTCTAAGTTAATAAGGCCGCCAGTTTGTTCGTTAAGCCTCATCCAACGTGGTTTTAGACTAGACAAGTCTTTGGCTAAAGCGTAGGAACCAAGAAAAAATATTTCTTCATAATCAAAGGCAACAAAGCGAAGGGTTCGGTCGGGGTGCTCGTTTCTTAACTCACGAGCGGCGACAAGGAGGGCGGCGATTCCGCTGGCATTGTCATCGGCCCCTGGAGCTGGCAATAAGGGTAGAAAACGAAGTGAATTAGGATCATTATCGATAGTATCGTAATGGGCCCCGACATAAATCACCTCATTGGGCAATTTTTTACCTGGAATTTCTAAAATAAGGTTTCGACCTTTGATATTTCGAAACCGTTCGATGAAGTCTATAGCCTGAAGAGTAAATTGGTTCCATTTCTTATAGACAGGTGAGCTCGGAGGGTATTTGGCCTTAACAAGATTATCGAAGTCAGTTTGATAGTTTTTTCTGGCAAAATCAATATCAGGCATAAATTCGTGTATGATAACTCGGCCCTTTGAGGCCGTTGCGATTTCGTCGAATTGATTTTTAATAAATTCAAAGGCGGCTTCGTGCCCTTGGGTCCCAACGGTTCGGTTAGGTTTTGTCGCCTCAAGAAACTTATGAACCATCGGTGAAAGGGATTCAGCATAATTTATATCTGTATCTTTATGGACGGGTTCGATCGTCGAGCAGCTCGATAAGAAAACAAGAGAAGCCATGGAGGGAAGTAGAGCTTTAAAAAATAACTGATTGACTGGTGTCCTAGAGGTTCCAGAAAAGAGCGCCATTATAACTGCTCCCGATATAGCTTATAGTCTGATTATTAAAGGTTAAAATATTTCGTGTTGTGCAATTTAGATAGTTGTAAGAAAGTCTTATTCCCCAGCTCTTTCCGGTTTGGAGTTCTAAGCCGGCCTCAGCGTAATATCCAAATTCTAAAATATTTTCTAGGGTCTTGAAATCGCTTCCTGCTGCAACGACCGCAGGAGTTCGTAGTGAACTGTCATAACTGAGTTGAAGATATCCGGCAACTCCCCCACCTTCAATATAGGGGCGAATTTGCTCAGAATTAAAAAGTTTGAGGCGAAGGCCAAGATTGAGTCGAAAATCATCTTCAAGAAAGTTCACATTGGTCGCACTATAAGTAGCTGTAGGACTCACATAATAATAGTTAAGGTTACCCGAAGTGCGAACATAAGTCAGGCCACTGGTCAAAAAAAACGGGCTTTCGCCGAAAGGTTTTTCACCTTGAACGGCAAAGGTAGTTCCATTATTGATTTTGAATCCCGACGGCGGGGTAGTTATAGAGAACTGTTCAAAGCCGCCACCAACTGAGCCATCGAAGCGAGATTTGTTCTCGCCGGCAAAAGAAGGGCTTTCAAGTGTGAGAGTGACGCCAACCACTAAGACCAGAAAAAGGAATCCTGCAGCTCCTCTGAAGAAAGCAACTGTCAGGGCGTTAACGGTAGTCAGGTAAACAATTCTAAATTTCAAAACCTATTTTCGTTTTTTGGCTTCTTCTATTTGACGTTTGAGTCGGGTTTTTTTCTTCTTTTTTCCCACTTTACGTCTCATTTTCATAGATTTTCGATTGTCGCCGCGGCCCATTAAAACCTCCAAGCATCTGTTTCTTATATCTTAGAAAAACCACGTCTTCTTAGGTTTGTAAATTCATTTTCTTTGGAGGACATTTCGCTCCAACTATAAATCTGTGTCTGAGCATGGCTGGAGTTTGGCCAGGGCTTGGCACGAACTTGGTAGAATACGAGAGTCGGAACGCATATTCAGTCCTTCGTCGCATTTTGCCCTACAGACTAAAATAGGGAACTGGACGCCATTAGCTTTTATTTCATAAAAAAAAGCAGTTTAAAACCGATAGGGAAGCTATGGGCTTTCTTGATTTTTTCGTCATTATTCTGCTCTTACCCGACTTAACTTTGGCCGTTGAGCTGAAGTTCAGCGGTCAAGGGCAAGCTCCGCAAGCGACGCAATCCCACTTTCCACTGAGTTCGTGGCAGAAGATGATGGATGATCAAAATAACCGCATCTATAAAAAGTACCAGTGCACCGGTCTTCAACAGGATCCCTCGGTTCGAGCAAAACAACTCATAACGTTGTTTTCTCTTCCAAGGACAAGTCAGCAAGCCATTTACCAGGGGTTTTGTTTCGATGAGGCTCAGAACACAATTTCGGTTCTAAAGAATAAAAATGGAGCTTTAGCCCAAAGCCTTTCCCTTAAGCTTAAAGAAATTCAAGGCGAGCTCCAAGTTCAAGCAGCTTTTGATTCGTGCCCAGGGGGATCTACACCCCTCAGGTCCCGAGTCGGTAAGCTTCTTCAAACAGCCGAGCCTCTTCCATTGTTTCGAACTCTTCCCGTCCCTGCCCCACCTCCTTTAGATAAGGCTGTAGACAGCTTAAGAGGTGCAATTTATTCCGAATCCATGTCCCTTGCCGTAGATAGGAGTGTCTTTATTGCCAAAACTCACGGTCTTGCTACGACAGACCTCATCGATAAAATTTGTCCTCCACAATCTACTTGCGACGGAGACCACAACGGTCGAAATCTTAGAACTTATCTTAAAACTGAATTCTATAATGCTGTGAAAACTCCGATTGAAAGAAAATCCGATTCTCAAGTCTATTCGGCCTTGCAAAATGCTGTTTCAAGACTTGATAAGGCCGCGAAGAAATTCAATTCCACCCTAAAGTGTCATAAAACGGGTACCTCGGGAGGCACAGGCGCTGTAGTTGAAGGGAGCCATGAAATATGTGACTCCACCCTAGCTTCTGATGACTCCCAACTTCAGCAAAGCCGAGCCTATTACGATGAAGTTGAAGACATCCTTTCTAGTAATGAAGGTTCTTTACTGGGACATGAACCTTTTAAATATGATCTGAGGTCGGTGTATAATGGAATACCGATGCAAGTAGGCGGAAAAACCGTTTACGCGTTTGAGCAAAAATACAACGATCCCCCTGGTTTTGATTCGTTTAATAATCGAGACGACTTTCAGCGTCTGCCGGATAGCCTTCGGCTTTTGGGGGGGGGCTTCTTTGGTCAACAGCGCAGCCGTAAATGCCCTATCCAATACTGCGAAGTACGCCGGTATCCTTACAAAGATTGAAGACGATCTTAAAAATCGGAGAACTGAGGATCTTTTCCGCAAAAAACCGACGACTAAAGACGATATGTTCAGGTTCGGAATGGATCCTACATTTGATATCTACGATTTAGGAGGCGATCCAAAACTTGAAGGATTAGCCCTGATGGCCAATCTCAACCCAGAGGCTACCGCCCGTGTGCTTTTAAGTAATCCCCAGCTTGCTAAATCTAATCTCGTTTGTTCTATGTTGAGCGCCGATGGGGATCTAGCTTCGAGCAGGGAGATCGAAGATAAAATTCAAATGGCCCTTGGTTTGGGAGGGTTAGTTGTCGGAGGATTTTCAGAACTCCTTCCCACGGGAGTGACACAAGTGACTGGCGGTTTCTTTATTGCAGGGGGCATGGCTCTTACGGTAAAGGCCCTCGATGACGATATGAATAGAGGTCGTCAAATGGGTTATGCCTATAGTGCGACAAAGAATGTGGACTTAGCAGAAGACAGCGACAAAGCTTACTCGGCGGCCCTAACCGATGCTGCTGGCTTAGCTATGAATGGTTTCGATGGCGCCCTTTTTGTTCGAGGTATAGCCCATGGACCAAGCGGACCTGTTATACGAAAAATGCTGGTCGAAACGGTTGGTGAAGTGAAGAAGGGTACCTACGTCCTCGGTAAAGTTATAAAGAACTCACTTGTTCAAGAAAAGATTGTGGTCAAACTCAAGCCCGGCGAGCTTCAACTTGTGGATGAGTTGGAAGCTAGCCATCCAGGTCATCTTGAAGAGATGGCCGAAGAACACCTACCCTGTGCTTTAAAGGCCGCGCAATTGACTCCTAATACTTTAAATTTGAGGACGGCAAATCTAAGGGCTACATTATTTTCTACGTTCTTTCTCGCAAACTTGTCTCAGGCAGGTGACATGATGCCCTCTTCTCCATGTTCTGATGCAGATGTTGCTAAGTTTGTACGCGATATGGAGAAATGGGTGAGTACGAACAGGGGTGCCGATGGGGTCGCTAACGGAGTTGAAGGCGTCGCGGGGACTGAAGTCGTCGCGACCACGGGTACGAAGATCGCTGCAAGTACGGGTGAGGCGATTCCGCCGAGCGCTATACCGGCTGAGAGTGTCCCGGGTGGAGTGGCGGCAAATAGTGAAATGCCAGCGGCGGCTAATGGGAAGGGCTCTCATCTGGGGACCGATCACACAAAATCGGCAAACGGTGGGGTGCACAGTACGGATGTAAAAGCTGAAGGCAATGAGGCGGGCCATGGGTCGGGAAGTACTAGTACATTTGCAAAGCGATATGGAAGTAGACAATCTTTTATGGAAGATATGGCGTCTAGAAAACCTCCTATTTCTGTACGACCAGGTAAAGAGACGGCGGAAAGTATAAAGGAGAAGGGGCTTATTTTTAAAGAAGCAAGAGCGAACGATCCTCCTGTTGATGGCGATGTTGTTTGGGTTAAACCAGAAGATATCCCAA
>Ga0206996_1102_pt1 | contig 21643 bp, 20 predicted proteins | sample Alteio_BWMinCont_2_FD_153467 | JGI IMG/M metagenome (GOLD analysis project Ga0206996, IMG submission 153467) | Enriched cells from forest soil in Barre Woods Harvard Forest LTER site, Petersham, Massachusetts, United States -... | ecosystem: Environmental > Terrestrial > Soil > Temperate forest >...
GAACAGCGGGTTGCAAATTTTGAGCAAATAGCCAATCGATTTTTTCCCCAAACCAAGGTTTTCAACGTCTATCGGCGACTTACGAAGTTAGCTAAGGCAAAGTTTATCGTAAAAATTGGAGTTCAGACAGAGGGATTTATCCTAAACGTCTATGGCCTCGATGAATCTGGCCTATCGGCAGTTTCGAAGGGATATAAGTTTTCTATCACCAAGCCCCTCTATAAAAGTGATTCTATCCTCCATGACGTGGCTTTAGTGGATATCCGTGAGCGTTTTAGAAAGACGAAGATGGTTGTCGAATATTATACCGAAAATGTTCTTCAGGGTTGTGGCAATTTTCTGGATAATGAAAATTTTAAGTCATTTGTGCACTTAAACTCCGACGCAGCACTTACAATAAGGACGTCATCAGGGCAACACAATGTGGCTTTGGAATATGAGGTAAGTGACAAACAAAAGTCACGATATGAGAAGAAACTGACGGATTATTATTTTGCCCCAACGATCGCAGGGGTTTTTTATATTTGTGAAAATCCCTTTATTGAAAACCTGATTAAGCGAGTCGACGTTGAGGTCGGAGCCAAGTCTGAACCTAAGGTTTACACTTGTCTTAGACAGAACCTGCAAAATGAAAATGGTTCTATGGTTTTTACCAATCGCAATAATGCCAGATTCCACTGGGAATAGGGTGATCAATGAGCCTGATAAATGGGTGATCAATATTTATCAGGTGAAATCGTCTAAGGCATTGAAATCACATACACCAAATTGCAATTTTTAACAGGGGTCGACCACAATACGGATTTTACAATCGATGGCAATTCGGAATCGAGATCGATGTGAAATGGACAGTGTTGTGGGTCGACAGCGCGAGCGAAGCGAGCAGGAAAGCACGAATGTATGAGGTGCTTTCCTGTAACGCTTTGTCAATCCAAGGAAATATAAACCTGTTCATTTAATGTTTAAAGTAAGGAGGAGAATATAGTTTTTAAAAGATCGATTTGTATTTGTTTAATGATGTCGCTCGCAAGTGGTTGCTCCACAATCACAAGGTCAACGCTCTTAGGCATCACAACCGGGGGCGCCGTTGGTGCTGCAAGCGGAGCCCTTCTTAATCGTCAAGATAGTGGCCAAGGGGCATGGATGGGCGCCGTTGCTATGGGAGTTGTAGGCGGAATTGCGGGATACTTCACCCATCAAGGTCTTGAGGATCGAGACGCCCACGTTAGGCAAGAAACGCTTTTTAACTTAGAAAAATATGGGGTGTCTGGATTTTATGGAGGAACTGTAGCTCCGTCTGATTCATCAAATGGTAATAGCGACAATCAAAGAGTTTTTGTAATCACCGACGACCCGGATTGGAATAAAGAAAATAAAAAAGGAGATAAATAGTTTTGCGATATTTTAGTCTGTTAGGAGTTATGCTTTTGTTTGTAGTGGCTATCAGTAATTCAAAATTTGGTGGCAACCTGAAGTTTGACGCCGAAGTTGCCCCAAAGGTTCAAGACCCAATCCCTGGACCTATACCCGAAAGTGCGACGCCTGAGGAACTTAATTTGAACTGCATCCGAGAAGAAGTCCCGAAACCCGAAGCGAAGTCAACGCCTGTAGATAAGGTCTATGAACGAAAAATCGAAATGCGATGATATCAAACGGATAGCTATCTCGGGTCCTTTGTTTTCTGCCCTTGAAAAAGAAGTGAGCGTCATTAAACAAAAAGGGCCTCACTATAAGGTTAATGAAAGTAAACTCGCTACAGCGATCATTGGCAGGTTTTTGGAGCATTATTTAGAGAAGGACCGAAAATGGATTGAAGGCCAGTTCTTCGATAGAAAGACTTATCTTAAGGGCCTCATCGATAAGGCAACGAGTGAAGACGACCTGTCCAGCTCGGTAAAAGAGTACCTGCAATTCACAAAGTGGAATCGGGCGAAGAAGCCCTTAGACACTGAGCCCGAACTTTAAGAGAGTAGAAATTCGTCATTTAAGAGGTCGGCTTTATCAGTAATAACGTGCTTATTTAAATTGAGTTGGAGCCCGAGGGAGTTTTGACCTCGGGCTCCCTCTGGCCTGTTATTGTTTGGTCTTACCCTTGGCAGATTCAATAAATTGCCGCATGAGTTCTTCCAGGACACTACTCACGCTTACTTCACCGCAAGTCTTTTGAAATTCGTCATAGACTGGCTCTGACACATAAATAGTTTTACGGGTCCTGTCCTCTTTTTTTAGTCGCACCAAGATTTCTTTCGCGTCAACTTTCATTACCCTTAATGATAGATAATAAAATGACATAATAAAAGGAATATTTTATGATTAATAAAGTTAATACAAAAGTATTTACAAAAAGCGCGATATGGGTTACTTTAACCTTGGAGTCGGTTGATACCCGATAATAATGGTAACGGCGAACTCCTAAAACAATGCAGCGATTGTAAGTTAGAAAAAGCGGCCCATGAATTTTATAAAAAGGGCTTAAGAATTGAATCCAGGTGCAAAGAGTGCATAAAGAAAAGGCGGGTCAATGACTATAATAAAAAAAGGAAATCTCCCCTGGGACCAGCAAAGAGAAGAATTACAAACGTTGTCATTAAAGGGGTTAAGATCATGAGCCCTGATCAGTTTAGGCGTGAGATGGAAACAGTGGAACTGATCTTAGAAAACTTGATTTACCGCGTATTATCTAAAAAGCTACCAAGAGGTCAAAATGAATAGTCCTCAGGCAAGTACCTTTGATCGTAGAAATAAGAAAACCCGCGAGGGTTGGGCCATAGTCCGCGTTTCTACTGTTGAGCGTGGACGCACTCAACACGGCTCCCTTGAAGCTCAGCAAGTCATGATCCGACGCTGGGAAAAGGCCATTTTTGAAGATACGGGCACTCGCTACAATATCGTCCGAGTCATTAAAGAGAAAGCCAGCGCAAAAAGCGAAAACACCCACCGTCGCCACGAGCTTTTGAGACTCGTTCAGCTTATTGAATTAGGGCAAATCGATTTCATCGTCGTTGAAAAGCTTGATCGATTATCCCGCGACGAGGTTTTTAACCTCGAACTTATGAAAAAGATTGTCGACTACAACGTTGAATTATTTTTTATTGAGGGTGGAAAAATTGATTTTAAAAACCAAGGAGATAGGTGGCGCTACAAGCTCGATAATATTCGAGCCGCTGAATATAGTGCCGATCTTTCTGAAAAGGTCACAAGAAAAAAGCGTGTGGCCATGGTTGAGGCAGGAAAAGACCCAACTCCGATTCCAATTCTTGGCTTAAATAAGCACCCCGAACTTGCCGGGAAATATGAGCTAGATCAAAATGAGCTGAGAGTTGTTATTGATATCATGGAAAGGTTTCGGGACTTTGGCGGGAGTCGCGAAGGAACTCTTAAGTATTGTCGAGAGAAGAACTATACCTGTAAGAAATGGATAACTGAGAAAAAGGTCGATGAAAACGGTAAGATCGTAAAGCCACGGGTCGTTGGCGGCCATTTCTTTAACTGGGCGACCTTGATGACCCTTTTAACAAATCCAAAATATAGAGGCTTTAATAAATTTTATGATTCCTATAATCAGTTTAAAGATAAGCAAGATGAAAAAGGTTTTGTAAAATGGGAGTACCATCATCACCGTGTTCACGGAGACATCATCGACCCGGAGCTTCTGCGATCTGTAGATGAGCTAGCCGCAAAAGCTGATTATAAATCAAGGGAAAGTGAATTCTTCCTCTCTGGAATCTTGTGGGCTCCCACTGGTAGCCGTTACGGCGGTGAGTTCAGTGGTAAAAAAACTTATTATTATAACCGCAAAATTCAAGAACGTTTTGGCAAAGATCACCTTCATAAACTTGTCATGGAAAGACTTAAGGAATATTTGTCAGAAAGCGGGCTACTTGAGAGTTTAATTAACCGCATGACGGGACATAAAGATTTTGGATTGCCGAAGATCAAAAAACAAAAAGAATGGATCGAATGTGAAATCAAAAAAATCGAACTAGCCTCCAATAACTTCTCTGAGGCTTTGCGAATGGCTGCCATCAATGGAGAAAAAGATTTGGCTGCGGTTGTAAGAACACTTCTTGAACAAAAGGAAAAAGCAGAAAAAGACCTTATTGAACTTCGATCAGAGTTGACTAAGCTTCAACAAGAAGAGGAGCGCTTTAAAGAGGCTTTTCGAGGTGAGAATCTTAAAGAGCATTTAAAGCTCGTACTGGATAAGTTTGACACGTTACACGCTCTGGAACAAAAACGCGTGTTGAGAGCCGTAATCCCGTCCGCAATCATCCATGTCGCTAATGGTGGAAGCACCCTTGAGCTTCATGTGAATCTTGATCCTGCGAAGGTTATCCCCTTTCCTATTGAGAGAAGGGGGAGACCTTCTTTAGGGTCAAAAGATAATCCTACAGTTTACCATTTTCCCGACCATTTGTCGTCTGATTTGGCTCTTCCGGTTGCGGCGGGTGCCGAAAATGAAAAAAGCCACTTTCCTTATCCCAACCCTCGGGGGCTGGGAGAAGAAAAGTGGCCTTTTATTAGTAGTGGTCGGAGTGGTCGGATTCGAACCGACGACCCTCAGCTCCCGAAGCTGATGCGCTAGCCAGGCTGCGCTACACCCCGAATCTTAATGATTACGGTATATTGCAGCAAAAAGGCAGAGAGATCAAGCCTTTGATTGATCTCGTTAGGCTGAAGAGGACTTTGACGTTTATGCTGGTATAGGTGGCAAAATTAATCTCAGTGAGAAAACAGATCTAGTTATGGGTCTCGATTATTCTCGTGGATTGACAAATCTCAGTTCAGGTGGATCCGGCGGATCCGTGGTTAACTCTTCTTTCGGTCTCACTGCAGGAGTGGCCTTTGCAATGTAATTGCGACTTGGTGGCTTTATCAATCAAAGGGCTGATCAGGTCAAAAAAACCAACTGGCGCCTTTTAGAGGAATATGATCTCCTTTAAACATGAATCGTGAAGGCGTAGAGCGAATAAATCGGATTTTGAAAATTTTAAGTTTGTTGGCGGCGATTGTGATGTCTCTTTATCTGGGATCGGCAATTAAAGTGATTTTTTCAAAGGGCTAATCATCAAAATAAATGGGAGCTTTTGCCATTCTTGCGTGGCCAGTTCATTTATAGATCCTTGGGCTACTTGGTGAAAAGGCCCCGTCAGATCGACTCCTAAAATCGCAGTCCGGGTACCTAAGTCACTTTGTTTTAAGTCCTGAAGGGTGGCCATAAGTCTGTAGGGAGTGTCCATAATAATACAAGGCGTAGTCGTCGTTTTAAGTTTTTGAATTTCTTTTTGGCGCTCAGATTTTTCCGCTGGCAAGAACCCTATAAAATTAAAGCGTTTGAGCTTTACCCCAGAAAGACTCAAAAAAGCCATAAGGCTTGAAGCTCCTGGATTCACGTCTATCTTGATTCTTTCTTTACGGCAAGCGGCAACAAGTTCCGCACCAGGATCGCAAAATCCGGGAGTCCCACAGTCCGATATCAAAGCGATCTCTCGATTCTTGCAGAGGGAAACAAGCTCTTGAATATCTGTTGGATTCGAATGTTCATTGAGTTTAAAGAATTCTTTTTGAGGAATTTCTAGACGCTTAAACAAAATGCTTGCAGGCTTAATCTCTTCGCAAATTACAGCATCAACCCTTTCTAAAGTTTCTTTGGCTCTGAGAGTGATATCTCCATAATTCCCGATGGGAACGCTAACTATAGTTAAGCTCATCTTTAAAACTTCCAGAGTTGGCTGTCGAGAAGGTGGGTGGGGTTAACGTTTTTGAGACTGGCAAGAAGAGAGTTTCGAATATCAGGAATTTCGGCCTCAAGCTGCTTTATAAGTCCTTTGATTCGTCTTCTTTTATAATCTCCGTGGACGGTCTCTCCACACATCAAGGGGCATTGACAACACACCACGGGGAACCCTTTAATTTTTGTGTACTCCCTAATCTCACTTTCTAAGACGTAAATTAAGGGCCTTATAATGGTGTTCTTTCCGTCATCAGCTTTAAGCTTTGGAGCCATGGACCCCAGCTTTCCGATAAAAAAAGCGTTGAGAAGGAGAGTTTCAATCATATCGTCTTGGTGATGACCGAGGGCTATCTTGTTACACCCCAATTTTTCAGCTAAGCCGTAAAGTGTGCCCCGACGCAGGCGACTGCAGAGAGAGCACCATGTAGAGCCTTCGGAGTTTTTTTCTTGAACTATTTTATTTATATTTTTTTCAGCCATATGATACGGAATTTTCTGGGCGATCAAATAATCTTCAATAATATGGGTTTCAAATCCGTCGTATCCCTGATCTAGATTGACCGCTATAATCTCAAAATTAACGGGAGCCCGCTTTTGAAGGTCATTTAAGACAGAAAGCATAACCCAGGAGTCTTTGCCGCCACTGACGGCGACCATAATGTTATCGCCCTCTTCAATCATCTTGAATTCGGTGACGGCCTGTCCTACGGCCTTAAATATTCTTTTTTCTAAACGTTCTGGCGTCGTCTCGTAGTTCATAGTAGCCTTAACTTTTAGCGGAGTCTTCGATGTCAGGCAATAAAAAGGAATGGCTTAAACTTTCAACCATCGAGATTTTTAAAACGAAATTCTTTAGATTTCGATCCGATGAACTCAAGCTTCCTAATGAAGTTATACAGCCCAAATACTATGTGATGGAATTTAGTGACTGGGTCAATATAGTCGCTTTGACGAAAAATAAGGAACTCATACTTATAAAGCAATACCGTCATGCCGTGGAAAGGGTGTGTCTTGAGATACCCGGGGGGTCCCTTAACCCGGGTTCCGGCGAGACGCCCGAAAATGCCGCCCTAAGGGAGTTGGTCGAAGAAACGGGGTACGTTCCTTCGGAGATAAGGCTCTTAGGGTACCACGAACCTAACCCCGCCCTTATGAATAACAAACTTTGGACGTTCTTGGCCCTGGGATGTGAGAAAGTTAAAAAGCAAAATCTCGACCCTTTTGAGGATATTGAAGTTTTAACCTTTCCAGCTAAAGATGCTTTGAAGTTTATTAGAACCGGAGAGATTCGTCATTCATTGGTGATAACGGCCCTTCATTTGGCTGAGGATTATCTTTAGAGGACTACCTTAAAGTAGGACTCTCGGGTAGTCGAAAATCTTAAAACGGTTTATTTAAATCCCGAAATCCGGGGAATATGTTTTTCTGGCTCTGGATCTTTGCCAGAGTGGACCGTTTCAACAAAAATAATTTTGATTTGAGGACTCACTTTTTCAACAAGATGAATATTCTTAGGCTCATTTTCAAAAAACCAAGTTTCTGTGGACTTAGAGTTAAAGGTTTTAAAAAACTGAGCTTTAAATTCATGGTCTGAAATATCACTAGAAGGTTTGAGCACTAACCCTTGGTTACCATCGGATAGAGGGAATCCGTTATCTCTCAAAGATTTTACAGTGCCTTCAAGCATCCGGGGTACATCGCGTCCCGTAAGATAATATATCGTGGCCCCTGCTTTATGGAGGGCATTGACGAAGCCGGCAGCGCCGGCGTAAGGCCTGTCGTATTCTAAGAACTGGTTACTGAAAAAAGCTTTTTTCCAAAAGTCCACAAGGTCGTGGATAAATTCTAAGTCTGGAGGGAGAAAACCAATTCGCATAAGAGTTTTTTTAACCCCGTAGTCACTTTCGTGGGCCTCAAGCTTGAGAAGTTTTGCACTCTCTTTTGGATAAGAAGTTTTTATTCTCTCAAGGCTAGCGAAGAGATGAATTATTTTTGTGATTCGTGGACTCACATCAAAAAGAGTACTATCTAAGTCAAAAATGGCTTGAAGGGGAGAGTCCGGTGGTTGGCGTTGAGCTAAAGAAACGACTCTCTCTAATATGGGGTTCATTAGAAATTACACGGCATCGACCGTGACGATCCCCTTCTTGTGATTTTTTTTGAGACTCCTTGCCGGAATCCTCTCTACCTCGTCGATGAATTTTCGTGTCGCCGAAGGAAGTTTATGCCACATCCTCAGAGTAAAGAAAAAACCAAGGATGGCAAAAGGTATTAAAAATATGGGCCAATACACCCAACTTTTTGTGGTGAGATAACCTAGAGAAACAGATTGAAGTCCACTGCCCAGGTAAACAAAACCGTCGGTGATTCCTGAGGCCGTGGCGGTGGCTTTGCGTCCACCGAAGTCAGCGGCGGCGGTGCCCGACATTAAGGCATGGACACCAATACTAAAGAGGCAAATCCCTACAGCGCAGATTCCAACTATGACTGGTGAAGTTTGAAGTGTTAAAGCCATGATGGAGGTACAGAGTATAATCAACGCATAGAATATTCCAGAAGGGGGCGCCCTTCTTGACTGAAAGTACTTGTCTGAAACGATTCCACCGGCAAATCCTGCGATGATACCTGTGATACAAAGTAAAAGCCCCCAGTGGGAGAGGAAGAATTCAGCTCCGGGTTGTTTAACTTCTTTTGCAAAAATAAAATACCACTGCATAACGCCATTGCGAATGACTCCTGTCGTAAACTCAATGAAGGCAATCATAAGCATTATGGGACTGGTGAAAATACGTTTAAGTAGCTCAGCCGCCGAAAACTCTTTGTGCATTTCTCCCGACGAAGCATCCATAGTATCAAAATCTTCTAGCTTGGCCTCGGCAGGAGTATCGCGAATAAGCCACATGTCAATGAGGGCCCAGAAAATCAAAATGACGGCGGGGATAAAAAAGACAAGCCAAACGGCATCGCTTGTCCCTGTATCTACGGCAAAGACATTCATAAAGATCCGGTGAAGAAGTGTGGGAGGGCCATCAACATGAAGTTTTGCAGCGTCGGCCAAAGCTTGACCCCAATCGAAAGCAAAATAAACCCCGAAAGAAATAAGGGTTCCAAATATTCCCCCAAAAATTCCCCTCTCGCGGACGTGAAACCAGTAGGCTTTGACTTTAATTATAGAAACAGCTCCGTAACTCTGGAAGAACATATTTATCGAGTAGAGGGTCGCGAATATCGCCGTCAGATTTGCATTGAGCCGATTCTTCAAAAAGAGAAAGGTTACAACTCCCATAGCGATATTGGCAAGACTAGAGCCTAGTGTGGCGAGCATTATTCCCTTTTTACCGCCGAGCTTGTCTACCAAGGGACCATTGATAAGGAAGGAAAGTCCATAAATCGTGGTTCCAACTCCAAAGATGAGGCCAAAACTTTCTTTACTCATGGCTGCGCCAAGGGCATTTTTTGAAACATTTAAATTGTAGCGAGCCATGTATAGAAAGGCGTAACTCATGCCCAGGGGGAACCAGTTTATAAACCGTCTGATCATAAATTTTTTGGTATGGTGGAGAGGGTTTGAGCGAAAATAGAGCCAAATTACAAAGGCCAAACATAGACAGACGAGTATAGGTCCCATAATCCTCACCTTAATTAATTTAAGGACCTTCTAGCCCATGGTTTCGGCTTTGGCAAGGAGCTTAGTGGGTTTCTGGACTGGAGGCTCTGTTTTGCATCGTGCTTAAACCTGAGAAGAAAATAGGGTGGCTCGTCCGAGGGGCTGTAAAAGGATTTGCTAAAGATCGCTACGGGAACTTCATTTTAGCTCCCGGAGACCTCCTTTCTCAGCGGTAGAAAATCACAGAAATTTTGTCGTTTTATTTTACAGGCATAATAATGAGTGAGACCAACTCAAAGAAAATTGTCTGGAATTTAGACGAAATTTTTGACTCTCCTTTATCTTCTCCGAATCTTCTCATGTTTGGTCAATGTCGACCGATAAACCTCATGTAAGTGGATAATCTGGCTGATGATAACAAAAAGGCGTAAATAAAATTGACACGTTTTGGGGTGCAAAAAAGCATGTCGATAAAAACTTTTTTTGTAAATAACGGGCAGTCAAATTTGGGTCCTTTTGATCTGCTGACTATTGCCGCGATGGTCGACCGGTTAGAGATTAAGGCAACGGATTTTCTCTGTGTTAATACTGAGAAAGACGAATGGGTTATGATCTGTCAATACCCTGAGTTTATTGCTTTGGTGTCTCAATCTTCTAAACCATCGCTGAAACCAACGTTAATTCAAACATCAGAAAATCAAACGTCGGCCCAGTCTGCGAGCCATCCGTCAGCGGATTTGCGTACAAATTTGCCGACGAGCCCCCAGGCGCAAACTAAACTGTCTCTTCAGGGTAATGGGCCTTCGGGCGACCTCACAAATGGCCAATGGTACGTCCTCAAGGGCAAGGATCGCTTTGGACCCTTTACCTATCTGGATGTCCTCCGCATGCTCCAAGAAAAGTCAATTTTTGAATATGACTTTGTTTGGGCTCAAGGCCTGGAGGTTTGGAAGCGTATCGCGGAAGTTGACGTTTTTAATAGTGACCAGGTTCGCAGGCTCGCGGGAGAAAAAGCAAACGACGGCATTTTCTTTCGTCGACATCATCCTCGAAATAAATACGAATGCCCCATAGTAGCCCACGACAACAATCAAGTCTGGAGGGGGAAGGCGATTGAGTTAAGCGAGGGTGGAGCTGGGGTTATAATCGAAAACGCCATGATTGTTCCCGGGCAGAATGTATACCTCCATTTTAAACCAGGGGCAGTGGCGAAGCCTTTTAACGTATTATGTGAAGTTGTGAGTAAAAGATATATGAAGGGGATTCGCGATCACGAAACACCAGTCGTGTACGGGATCAAATTCATCAATATACAAAAGACAGATCGCGAAGCGATCAGGGCTAATATTGCTGCCTAAGACATGGGCTTTTGTCTTGGGGGTTTAACCGAGTATGCAAGGAGTTAAGGTATGTTTACAGACTTTGGCCAGTTTCTCAAGATAGGGGGCTTGCCTGTTTACGCGATGATCGGACTCGCGATTTTCGCTTTTGCGGTATCGTTTGAAAGAGTTCAAGCACTCTATTTTAACTACAGCGTGGATCCAGACGTATTTTTAAAGCACATCAAAGGTCTGATCCTTTCTGACAAGACCGAAGAAGCCATCGCCTATTGTGCAAGTCAGGGAAAGGCCCTCTTGCCAAAAGCAATTAAAATGATCTTAGAGCGCGCTGATCGTGATGACGAAAGCATCCATAACGCCCACGATATTGCTTCTATGGAAGTTGTTCCTCTAATCACAAAGAGGCTTGGGTATTTGGCGATGGTCGCTAACGTCGCTACTTTAATCGGTCTTCTTGGCACGATCCATGGCCTTATTGAGTCCTTCCAAGCCGTAAGTTTTGCTGATCCTGCTCAGAAGCAAACTTTACTGGCGCAGGGCATTTCACTTTCAATGAATACAACAGCAATGGGTCTAGCCGTAGCTATACCAACAATGATTGTTTATGCATTCTTGCAGGCCAGACAAAATAAACTTATTGAAGACATTATTTCTGTAAGTGCGAGGCTAGTGGATGTTCTTCTGTCTCGATCTTATCAGGGCTATAGCGAGAACACAGCTTATCCAACAGAAAATGGGGGATTGGCTCTAGGAACGGGACACATGCCTGATGGTCCAGCGCCCAAAGGAAAGCGAAAGGTGGCTTAGGCCATGAGAACGTTACGTGTAAGGGATCATTCGTCGGAATCGACTTTTGATCTCAATTTAGCTCCGATGATGGACATGCTGGTTTCCATCATCCCTTTTATGCTTTTGTCAGCCACTTTCATGCAAATTATGCTGATCAATATTCCGCTCCCAGCTCCGGTACTCCAAGCCCTGGCGCAAGATCGTGCAAAAACGGAAAGAGAAGTTTCAGTTCGTGTAAATATGGATGGCAAGGCAGGTTTTGTTTTAGAGGTCACTGATCTCAACAATAAAACGGTGAAAACCCCCATTCCTAAAGCCGGTACAGAATACGATTTCACGACTCTGCACAAGAAGCTGGTCGACGTAAAGCAACAGTTCCCCAAGGTCTTTAGATTAGATCTCAATCCCGATGAAAGCGTTGACTATAAATCCATCGTAAAAGTGATGGACGCTTCTCGAGATATGGAGAACGCAGACCCTAAAATATATATCGATAAGGCCATTACACCGCTTTTGTTCCCTGATGTAGTCCTAGCGAATTTGATGGGATGAGGTAAAGATTTATGAGGTCCGGGAGAGCCCTAGGTACTTTGAGAAAAAATCAAGACGGAACATTCACTCTTCAAATCACGAGCATGATTGATATGTTTACGATCATTCTTGTTTTCTTACTTAAGAGCTATGCCTCAAGCTCAGTTGAAATAGCCGTGAACCAAAACGTGCGATTGCCTAGCTCAACAGCTTCAACGGCCCCAGTCGAAGCTCTCAAACTTATTGTGTCCACCAAAGGCGTCTACGTCGATGATAAACAAGTAGCTGTAATAGAAAATGGAAACATAGCTAATTCTTATTTAGATCCCAAAGATCAAAAATTTATTCGCCCCCTTTATGACGCCCTTAAGGCTCAAGCTGAAAAATCGAAAGCCATTGCCCAGCAAAATAAGGATATGGAGTTCGAAGGGAAAGTTATTTTTCAGGCGGATCAGGGTTTAGATTACAAACTCCTTCGTAAGGTTATGTATACGTCGTCATTTGCCGGCTATACGGACTTTAAATTCGCCGTTGTTTCGTCTCAATAGAAAGAAATGTAGTTGGTATGGGACGTAGTTTTTTAAAAATTTTAATTTTAGGCCTCGTTTTCGGAATGATGGGCCCTGTTGGTGTGTCTTCGAATCTGACTTTTGCCGGAGAGAATCAAAGGTCCAAGAGTTCGGATGTTGCCGACGAACTGAGAATGAAAGCGGGAGATGAAGAGGGCAATGAGCTTAAGGCTTTGAAAGCTGAACTTCTTATAAATCAGAGCGACCAGAAGGCCCTGGATCAACTCAATAAACTTATTAGAAAATATAAGGGCTCAGGACTTGAGCCCTCCCTTGAGTTTAGGCTCGCCGAACTTTATATGAGGCGAGCAAAGACGGCGACCTTCTTTGAGGTTCATCGCGACGATGCGGCTGCGGCGAGATTTAGTCCGACCGTAACGAAGTCGGCTACAAGCAAAGGATGGATTCAGAAGGCCGTAAATACATACGATCTCATCGAGAAGAAGTTTATCCAATTTACAGACATGGACCTCGTTCTCTTTAACAATGCCTTCGCGAGGCAAATTTTGGGTCAAGACGAAGAAGCTATGCGACGTTACAAGAGAGTCATTGATGACTTTCCGAACTCGCCTTTGGTTCCCGACAGTCATCTTTCGTTGGGCGAAGAACTTTTCTCAAAGAAAAAGTTCCAAGCCGCTTATGATGAGTTTCAAAAGATTCGCGACTTCCCGGAGTCTAGAGTTTATCCATACGGAATCTACAAGGGAGCGTGGGCCCTTTACAATATTGGGCAAACAGAAAAGGGTCTAAAACAGCTCGAAGAAGTTGTGGCTTATTCAAAAAAATCTAATGATGAAAGTATTAACCGCCTGGATCTTTCTCGTGAAGCCTTAGAAGATATGGTGATTTTCTATGAGGACGTCAAACAGCCCAGCGATGCTGTCGCCTACTTTAGAAATCAAGGTGGAGATCAAAAAGCCGGGGAGCTCTCGCTTAAACTTGGAAAAATATATCAACGACACGGCAAGTTCATAAATTTGGAGATTGTCTACACTGATTTAATCAGTGCCGTTCCTTTAGCCGCCGAGAGACCTGAAATGCATCGAGATATGATGGAAGGCTATGAGAACTCTAAAAATAGAAACAAAGTCATAGAGAACCTTGAAACTCTAAGCGATCTTTGTCAGAGCGCGTCTCCTTGGGCAAAAGCACAAAAATTTGAGGATCAAAAGGAGTGTTGGAGTCGACTTGAAGAAGCAGGTCGGTTGTATTCGACAAAATGGCATAAGGAATTTCGGGCTAAAGGCGACACGACCTTAGGACTATTGACTTCAAGGGCTTATGAGTGCCTCCTTAAAAATAGTCAAAGGTTGACGGCAAGTGCTACGGTTGGTGGCGAAGATAAGGTACGCTTTGCCTATGCCGAACTTTTGTTTGAACAGGGAGCCTTTCGCAAAGCCTCAGAACAATATTCAAAAACAGCCCATCTCACAAAAGATATTAAACTCCGTCACGATAGCTCCTATAGCGCTATAGTGGCTCTGGAGAAAGCGACTCAAGATAAGTGGTCAGATCAAGATGAGCGAAGTTTTGCCATCTTGGCCCAGGACTACATCACCTTAAATCCAAAAGGTCAGTATTTGACGGACGTGCGATTTAAGAAGGCCTTTATTGCATACGAAAAAAATCATTATGACGAAGCGGCTCCGCAGTTAAGAGACTTGGCCGTGAATTTTTATTCAAATCCAAGAGGGTTTAAAGCTTCTACACTCTATTTGGACCTTCTCAATATTCAAAAGAAATACGAACTTCTTCGTGATGAAAGTAAGATGTTCCTGACAAAATTTAAATCAGATCCAGAAACCACAGCCCAACTCATAAAAATTCATCAACAAGCCTTCTTGACAGTGAATCAAAATCTTGAGGCCTCTGGCAAATTTACCGATGCCATGAACGGGTATTTAGATTTCGTAAAAGAAAACCCACAGTCCACGCTGGCGGATAAGGCCCTTTTTAATGCCATTCACTGTGCGAATCTAGCTAATGATTTAGGAACGGCGTCGAGTTTAAGTGAGCAGCTCATCGCGACCTATCCTCATTCCCCTTACAAGCTTGATTTGGGGAGGTCTCTCGTTATTTTATATGAGGCACAGGCTCAGTTGAGCAAGGCAGCTCAGGCCATTCTTAATGTTGCAGAGTGGGAGAAAGAGTCTAAAGACAAAACCGATAAATCAAATTATCCGGCTCTGTTGCTTCAGGCGGCCGATTACAAAGCGTTGGACAATGATATTAAAGGCGCCACAGTTTTATACAACAAACTCATTGAGAAGTATCCAAAAAGTGAGCAAGGTGTAGCAGCGTTAGAACGAGTCGAAGGGATTTCAGAAGGCTCTAGCCACGATTGGTCTAAGACGTCTCGGTTACTAGAGCAAATCGTCGAAACCGGTGCGCAACCTCAGGCCAGTATTGCGATGAACAAATTAGTCCAACACGCTGCTGGGGAAGGGGACGATGACAAAACATTTAGGCTAGCAAAAAAAGTTGTGGCTATGCGTAACGACGATAATGTTTCGCATAGAGCCCTAGCGCAGGCCAGGTTGGCTCAAGCCAAGATTTTAGAAAAGGAATTTGTAGCTTCAAGCATTAAAGCCAAGCCTGAAAGACTCAGTATGGTTTTAGCCATTAAATCTGAAAAACTCGATCATGCACAAAAGGCATATCAAGATGTAATTGCTTTTAAAGATAAGCCTACGGCTATAGAAGCCCTTATTCATTTGGCAAAATGCTACGAGAGTTTTTCAGCTTCTTTGAATCAAATCGAAGCTCCCGCGGATGCACCCGTCGCAGATCAGAAGAAATTTTTGCACGAAATTGAAAATCTAGCTTTGCCCATAGAAGAAAAAAACGCAGAAACACTGCAGATTGCCCTCAAACAAGCTAAGAGTCTGAAGCTTCGCGACGATACGGTCGCCAAGATTCAAACCGAATTAGATAGATTGTCAAAGAAGGGAAGAAAAGGGTTTAGTAATATCATTTTACCTCCGGCCAATGTCTTTCCCGTGGTCGATCATGGAGGTGAAAGTTGAAAGCCGTCATACTGGCAGGTCTCATTTTTTCTCTGGGTTGCGCTACGGCTCCTACTCAAAAGGTCACTGAGGGGGCGGGTCTTGATGACCGGTTAAAACAAAAAGCAAAAACAATGAATGTTACTGTTCATGGCGTTTTAGAAAATCAGGTTAAGGGGGCTCAATGTTCGACGGCGATAAGTAAAGTCAATGGCCATTGGAAGTGGGCTGATGCTGTAGTTGCCGCTAATATGTGTTTAAGAAACCATGATTTCCATTCTGTCGAGAAATTGGCTAATCAGCTTGCAGTCCGTAACACCTCTACACCGTGGGGCCCGTATTTTTTTGCCCAAGTGGCTTTCATAAATCATGATTTGGACCGTGCTCTATGGATGGTTGAGTTGAGCTTAAAACGAGCTCCAGAATTCGGTATCATTCATTACTTGAAGGGACAGGTTCTTTGGGCCAGAGACGATTTTAAAATGGCCACAACTGAGTTTGAAACGGCCGTGAGTCTTGATGAAGGAATTGGTCCCGCTCATCTCTTGCTTGGACAAGTTTATTTACGAGATCAAGACTACTCGAATGCTACGGGGCAGTTTTCTGCAGCCCTTAAAACCCTTCCTGATAATGTATACGCATTGAATGGAAAAGCCGAATGCGAATTACACTTAAACAATCCGGATCAGGCGTTAGAGGCCTACGTTCGCCTTACTGATCTAGACGAATCCGACGGCCGTTACCTGACACAGATTGGTGCTTTATACGAAGGACCTCTGAATAATCCCGAGCGGGCTATGCACGCCTACCAAAAATTGCACGACATGATTAAGGCCGGGAAGATTACAAAAAATATCGATCTCGATAACGACTCAAAAATCAAGGAATTGCAAGCGATGCTGGAGAGGTCACGAGCTCTTGCCAGCACTCAAGACAAGAAAAAACAAAACCAGGCAGGTGATAAATGAAAAAAATAAATATCGTTATTCTTGTGCTGTTTTTGTCCACAGGGTCCCAGGCTAAAGAAAAAATTGTGGTTCATAGAGAAACTCAAAATGTCGACTTTGATGGAGATACTGTCGAAGGTACGGCCCGTCACCCCGACGGAGCTTATCTTGTTCAAAAAAGGTCCGTCGACTTTTTACCGCTCTATAAGGTGCGGGAGCGCTTTGATGAGAACATTCGCTCAAGCATTGACTATTTGAAGTGAGAAGAGAGAAGTATGAAGACAAAAGGCAAGTTATTACCCCTGATCGTAAAACATACGGTTAAGGGGCAAAATGTAGGGATAATACAGGTTCGAGGTAAACAATGTGCCGTTGGATCTTCTTTACGGAACACCGTGAAACTCCATTCAAAAGAAATTGCAGGGGTTTGTTGTTTTTTAGAAAACACCAAGGAGGGGTGGACCATTTTCGATCTCGGGAGTCAACCCGACGTAAAACTTAATGGCCGGACATTTTTAGAACATAAAATTAATGAGATGATGGTTTTAGAAATAGGCGATCATAGACTTGAGTTAATTCCCACAAAAGAGAGACGAAGCCTTTTCGAAAAAGAACTTGAGCGAAAAACTTCAAAAAAACTAACTGTGGTTAAAATCCATGGGCATGTTCTCACCACGACATCCGACCAAGAGGAAATAGCTGCCTTTAAGAAGGTCAAAGAAGGTAAACTGACCTTCAGAGAGGTATTTGTTCCCAACACTAAACAATTAAAACCAGAGGCGATTAAGTTGGATGGAGAACTGAAGCGTCCTCTAGTGGGAACAATAGCCGCCGTAATCTTGTTTTTTTTGATTCTCATAGGATTACCCATAAAGAAGTCTGAAGAAATAAAACCCGATAACGTTTATACAAAGATGATATTTGATAGCAAAGTATTGGCCCAAAAGAAGAAACAACTTGTAAGCTACGCCAAACAAACTCCTACCGGAACTGGAGCTGGAAATGGCTCTATATCAGAAGGAGCTAAAGGCAGTCAGAGCCAGGCTATGAAAGCCGTGGCCTCATTACGTAAAGCCGGAGTTTCATCAATAATTAGCAAAATAGCTCTTAGGGCCGCCAGCAGTGCGAAACTGATCGCTGCCTTTGCGGCCACTCCTGAAGCCAGTGCCGCGATAGACCATGATCATGGCAACATGCCCATTGCGCCTTCGGCTGCGGCAGCTCTGGGAAAAGCCGGTCTTGTTTCCAACGGAAAAGGGTACACGGTTGGCGCTATCGGAACGGGCGCCAAAGGCGGGGGTTCGGGTGGATATAAGGCAGGAACTGGTCTGGGGACCGGAACCACGGGTAACGGTGAGGTTGGATTAGAGGACACAGAATCCGTTGTCGAAGGTGGCTTGGATCGTGAAGTCATAGCTGCAGTTATTCGGGACCATCTTGGGCAAGTGCGGTACTGTTACGAGCGGCAACTGGCAGCAAGTCCTGACCTCTACGGGAAACTCAAAGTGAGATTTACGATCGACGCCAATGGTGAAGTTGATTCTCAATCTGTCACACAGACAACTTTGCAAAGCAACCTCATTGAAGATTGCATTTTAAGGAGGCTTGCAACGTGGAAATTTCCTAAACCAAAAGGTGGAACTAAGGTTATAGTGTCTTATCCGTTTTTATTTAAGAGCGTGAACTAACCAGGAGAAACAACATGTTAAAAACGATTTTTGTAATTTTATTATTGGGTACACAAGTTGCGTTTGCAAAATCTAGCAAGTACGATCGGTCAGCCCCAAATCCGACTCCTTCACCGGACAGCGCAGTGAGTGATGCCTCAAAATCGGATTCGGTTAAGATTGACTCCTCAAAGGATTCTTCAAAATCGGGAGTTACAACCCCTGCTGGGGACAAAAAGGTGGATCTCACCGATTTAGAAAATCGTTATTGGACCGCAAAGGATACAGAGTTCAACGTAGTTCAGAATCGCTTGTACACTAAGGCTCACAGATTTGCGCTGAATCCAATGGTAGGCACAGATTTGAGCAGCCAGTACACAAACGATTACAATATTGGACTTCAATTGAGCTATTACTTTAGTGAGCGAGAAGGAGTTACACTCCAAGGTTGGAGGACGTCCGCCTCACCAGCATCATTTGCTACCACTTTTCAGCAATATGGAGCCGCTTACAATTACAACAGTCCACAAGGATATATCGGGGCCAGTTACAACTGGGTACCTATTTATGCAAAACTCAGCTTGCTTGAGAAAAAAATTCTCTACTTTGATATGTCTGTTAATCCCGGTCTTGGTTTAACTCTCTTGCAATCTAATTCATTTGGGACGACAGTGAATCAGCCAAATTCAATAAGCCAATCGGCAGTAACAGCTTCCATAGACATTTCCCAACAAGTGTTTTTGAGTTCCCACTGGGCGATAAAACTCGATATCGATAACCATATTTATCCTGAGACCATATATTATGCCGGAGGAGGCCAACAACCTGCTAACTCCGTGGCTCAAAATAAGATCACCTATTCTGCGATCTTTATGTTGGGAGTGACGTTCTTCCAATAATACGGAGAAGTAGTTTTATGAAGTTAGGTTTAGCATTTCTCGTTACTTTAACTTTGATCGGTTCAGCAGCTCGAGCCGATTCAATTTCTAACCATTGGTCTTGGGAAAGTTTTAAAACCGCTGTGGTCACAAGGTTTCATGCTTTTTTTGACAGATTTACTAAACCGGAACCGCCCCCTGCGCAGAAAACAGATGTGGCCTCTAATCCTCCGTCCAATAGCGGGCAATCTAATGGGGCCGTATCGAATCCAACGGGTGCTCCAAAAAATGCATCGGCCGCACCTTCGATCGCATCCAACGGCGCTCTTCCGATCACAGCGAAAGCCGAACCATCTGGGTTTCTTAAGAAACTGAAGGTCTGGTTTAATGGGGCCCCTTCTGGACGTGCACCGGCCTCGGCACCAGCGTCGGCGGAAAACGGATCTCCCCAGGCTAGCGAGTCCATTCAATCGGTAGATATAAAGATGGCCGCTGCAAAAGTGAATTCTATAGCTCCCGCAAGAGTCGTGACCCCTGCAACGCCCTTTCACGACACCAACTTAGTTATGGGCCATAACGACGTGCCTGTGTTTAGATTTAAAGAGTTGCAGACGAAGCTTCAAAGGCAAGAGGTGAAGAAAATTCCCTTATTGAATTTGGGACAAGAGGAGATTTTAGATTCAAAGGCTTTTCAAGTTGTTGCTATTTCTCCTTATCCCGAACTTCCTTTCACTCCTGCCAAAGCTCTAGAAACGCCAAATCTAAATTCTAGCGGAGACTTTAAAAATATTCTTGGGAATGATGTTGTTAAGGCCGAAAATGTCGAAAAAATTGAGATTCCTGTTTTAGAGGCCGCAAAAAAAGTGACCGGTGAGAAAATAGCGAAACTCGTTTATACCCTTCAAAACGACATAGTTTATACCCCGTTATCAACCCTGGCATTTACTGAAGAGGACTTAAAGCTATTGCGGGGTCTTATTCTTTTTGAAAAGAAGGATCAATGCCATATTGCCTCTGGGATTTTCTCTGATCTCGTTGAAGCGGTCAAACCTGAAGTGAATGAAAGTGCCCGATTTCATCTAGGTGTTTGTCTCCACGAAATGAATTTACCGACGGAAGCTCTTCGATACCTAACGAAAACAATGCGAAGTCAAAATCCTTCTATAGCACACGACTCAATTAAAACGGCCACCGAAGACATACAACTTCAATACGAAATGTTGGTGACGGAGGCCCTCCTTGGCGCGGATCAAAATAATTACCCAAAAGAGAGCTTGCCCCAGATCAATTATCTTAAGGCAAAATATTTTATTCGTAAAAATCTTCCGGGCAAAGCTTTGGAGTCGGCCCTTTTGGTTCCAGAGAAAACTGCTCCTTACTACAAGGCTCAATATGTTGCCGCTGTGGCTGAATATGAATTGGGCCGAATGGACGCGTCTATATTAAGGCAAAAGAATATAACGACCGAGTTGAATAAAAATGGCAAAGACAAAACCGTTTTGGCTCTTTTTGAAATGAATTTGGGACGGGAGTCCTTCCAAAAAGCTAAGTATAAAGACGCCTTGGACGCTTTTCAAAAAGTTCCAAAAGAAAACCCTTTGTGGATTCAATCTCTTATCGAAGAAGGGTGGGTTCAACTCCAATCCAAAGATATGCCTGGGGCTATTGGAAATATGCACTCCATTCAATCTCCCTATTTTAATGGGGTGTATAAACCCGAGAGTTATGTGCTCCGTTCCATTGCGTATTTAAATATTTGTCAGTACCCAGATGCTATGAAATCCATCGCTTATCTTGAACACTTCTACCAACCTTGGCTGGAGAAAATTGATAAATATAATTCGACCCACAATTCTGCCCAAACTTATCAAACGGTTCTTAAACAGCTTCAGGGTAAAGCTAGCCAAGATGTCGACGAGCTCCCTTACCAGGCCATCCGTGAGGCCGCAAGGCAGAGGGACTTTCTCAATGCACAAGAGTCGATAAACCAGCTCATTGATGAAAACTCTGGGTATCCTTTCGTAAGAAATCTTATTGAGAAGGATCGCAAAAGCCTTCTGAGTCGTCGAAATGCGACTATTTTGAAAGTGGCACAGCTGAGGGATAAGATCCGAAGAGCTTCGACCATCCCCGATGGAATGAAAAACTACAATGCTTGGCGCTTTGAATTATCTAACCTCGAGGACTTTTTAGCTGTCTATGAATTTAAGGTGAAGACTCTAAAAGAGGGTTTAGACGGGCTGGCCAGGCTTACACCTCTTGCCCAGGCCAGAATTGCTTCTAATAAAGATAAGGTTAAGGAGCAAGCAGGTAAGATTCTTCGAAATCACTTTTTGAAAATTGCGACCGAATTACATCAAAATCTCGAGAATGACGAGCTTTTAAAATATGAGGCTTATGCCGGCAGTGGTGAGAATCTCAGGTTTAAAATTGCCGGCGGTAAAACCATGGATAAAGCAAACTTAAGCAACCGACAACCGGCTGGGCAGCACTGGGATTTTGATGGAGAGTTTTGGGAAGATGAGATCGGAAATTATAGGTCCTCTTTGAAAAATAACTGTCAAAATATCGGTGTG
>Ga0206996_1104_pt1 | contig 21547 bp, 21 predicted proteins | sample Alteio_BWMinCont_2_FD_153467 | JGI IMG/M metagenome (GOLD analysis project Ga0206996, IMG submission 153467) | Enriched cells from forest soil in Barre Woods Harvard Forest LTER site, Petersham, Massachusetts, United States -... | ecosystem: Environmental > Terrestrial > Soil > Temperate forest >...
GACAAACCCGTCGTTACTTGGATCTTACTAACAATCTATCACCGTTTCAGCATTTTCTGAACGAAAAACAGCTCAGGCAAATGTACCTTATTCATCGGTTTGTGTATGTACTTTCGATATCCTTCGTTAGTTCTGAATATTTCTGTGAGAACATCGATTGTGGTTATTTTGTCGGTGAATCTATCTTCGATTGCTTGTTTAACCAATTCTTGTTGATCGTCTTTTCTAACCAGTAGCTTTGTCTCGACATCTCCAAACCAGCCGCGTCTGCCAATTTGATGAAAAATTGTCAGCTTTACTGTGCCATCCTGTCCTATTGTGAGTGTGGGCTGCTCTGGCTTATGCAGTGGCTCCACTTCGTATGCCGCGTATCTCCCGTTTGTCCGCTTATCTAATACGAGCGCACTAAAGTTGTCCGGGGTAGCAAAAACATTGATGATGTCCCCTTTCTCTGCGGCTCCTAATACAGACATCGCATAACTGTTGGGAAAGGTACTGCTAAATTCATTCTGGAGCTTCTGTGCAGCCGACTCAGGTTTTCCGTCAGTCAAAATGAAGATTTCGATTGCTCGTAGAACAATGCATATTGCGAGCAAAAGCAAATTCTCAACTTTGGCTAAGAACATCCTTTCATTTGTGGTGGGTTCAAATAATCCCGACATGTTTAGATGGATTTGACTGCTTGCAGAACCAAAAACAGCCTGGTACCCAAAACCTAGAGCCACTTGCTCCAACATCGTAGCATCGGGCAAGACGTTCAGAAACTTAGCTCTTTCGTCTCGATTCCATGTACAGTTGTTGGCGTCAATGTTTGGGGCAATGGCTGCTAATTGTCCATCAATTTTCGCAATTATCGCTGTTACTTCTGGACACTTCCCCCCAAAGAAGCTGTCTAAATCCACATTTCGTTTGTTAAAGCGTTCTTTGTCCTGATGTAGATGGTAATTCAGAAAATAAAAGCGATGCATTTTGTTCGCATAAAGTGCCGGTCTCGCGAACATAATGATTATCGTAAGTGCTTCGAACAATTTACGTTGTCGAAGCGATATTTCGTCATAAATAATTTGTGAATTGACCGACGTGTCCTTAGCCAGGTTCTCATCAAGCTTTTCAACGACATCGAGAGACTTGAGCAGTTCACTCCAGATACGCTTGAAATAAAATGTTCCCGTCATATAGTCTGAATACAGAATTTCTTTGTTCGCGGCTTCGGGCACCGTTAGGTCGAACCCTTTCGTGATGAGATGCTTCTCAATCTCGTTCATTGCTTCGCGCACAAGTTTACTGGCACCTGTTATTTCAGGCAGAAATTTTGAATAGTCTATTGCCATATATTGAACATTCCTTTCTCAAAATGACTCGATGTAACCTGCAGCTACATCTTCCGTAGGAGGATTGGTGTTGACCAGAATATAGCGTTCCCGTGCGGTGTCCAAGACGATGTTGAGGTTCATACGGGTCGTTGTCAGTTGCTGCAACCCGACTAAAGTTCGCGGCACCGATCATTCAAAGTAAACCAAGCAGGGCTTGGCAACTTTCGAGCTTGCGCGGGCCAGATCTTTAGCCGTAGTTTAACGTGACATAAGTTTGTTCTGATGTCAATCTATCCGATTCTCGGTGGCTCTGAGGTGGTCCAAACCGGCTCGTTGGAGCTACGCGCTCCAGTGTTTCTTGGGCATTCTGCAACCCCGTCTGAGCCGCTACAAGATTGCGCTGTTGAAAGTTGTGCATTTCGCGAATTTTGTTTTTCTCGTAGTCACTGACATATGGATCGGCAAATTTTAGCTCCATCTGCGCGATGTCGTGGCTACAGTGATCGATAGCCTTTTGAGCGCGGTCGATTTGAAGCTTGGCAAAATAGATTCTTGTTGTCGTTGCTTCTCTCCTTCTTCCTTTCGGCGCTGCTCCTGCTCGTTATGAAATTGCCTCCATGAGGTCGGATTGCCTCGGGGGCGTCCAGAGCGGTTTCTGGACCGGTAGCCTTGTGGTGCGGCTGCGTCTTCTGCTGGTGGCGTTCATTGCGGAACCTAGTGCAAATTTCTATTGATGGCGTATCACAAAATCTACTCTTTTTGTGATACACTAGAGACATATCACCCAGGCAACCTTACAGGGCACACCTGCGAGGGAGGTTTTTTTGACACACCGACAACCTACCGCCGTCATTTATGCCCGAGTCTCCACCGCCGACCAGGATTGCTCCCGCCAGGTGCGCGACTTGGAAGCCTTCGCTCAAAGGGCTGGCTATACAGTAGTTGCAACTTTCATCGAAACAGCCAGCGGCATCAAGAATGACCGCCATGAACGAGCAAAGGTAATCGCTCTGGCACAAGCCCGCAAGATTGACGCAGTTCTGGTTACCGAGATGACACGCTGGGGCCGCAGCCTTCAGGACCTGATTGAAACGCTGAATCAACTCAAGGCATACAGTGTCAGTCTGATAGCCGAAAAGGGTTTTCAGTTCGACTTAAACTCGCCCCAAGGCAAGCTTCTGGCAGGCATCCTGGGCAGCATTGCTGAGTTTGAGCATGACCTGCTGCGTGAGAGAATCAACTCCGGTCTGGCTAATGCTCGTGCAAAGGGCAAGAAGCTGGGTCGCCCTATAGGTAATCGGATCGACGCGAAGATCGGGAAGAAGGTAATGTCCCTGCTAGATGGCGGATTGAGTGTCCGTAAAACTGCCAGGGAGGTTGGTTGCAGTACAACCACCGTCCAGGCAATTAAACGGCGCAATGCTGCCGAATAACACACGTTCGGTGAGCCGGGATCGACGGTTTTGAATCCCGGCAGTCGGGGCACAAATGGGTTACCTTTTTAGAGGCTTACCACGAGGAGGTTATTTGCAGGGGTGGTCAAAGATGATCGCTCCTGCTGTTCATCCGGTCCGGTCGCGTGGCAAGGTCAAATCAGCAGAAAACCTAAATCATTGAGCTATCTGATGGAGCCATTGAAACGGCTGCCCCTTCAGACGAACTCAGGAGAAAGTACAGTGAAGAAAACCAACGATCCAGAACAAGAAGCCTTCTGGCTGAATTTGATAATAGAGCAGGTGCTAAGCGGGATAAATGCAGCGGAGTTTTGTAGGCTCAAAAACATAAATATACGTCAGTTCCAGAATCGGAGAAGGGTCGCGCTGAGACAGGAGCCATTCTGGACGGCCATGATTGCAGAGCAAAGAACGAGCGGCCTAAGCAAATTCCAGTTTTGCGACCTGAGGAAGCTACCCACAGGTCAATTCATGCACTGGAAACAAATAGCGGCAAAACGTGAGGGGAATGTTGGCGGCTCAGGATTTGGACGAATGTTTACAACCGGGCCGGAGTTGTTGGGAGTCTTGGATCGATCTCGGAAAAGCCTACTCAAGTACATGGAAGAAGATCCCAAATACAAATTGAGTACAACGCAACTGGAAACACACCTAGACATATGTGTAGCCTTTGATGTTCCCGTAGAACCATGGGAGATATATGAGCTATCAAAAACGTTCGGATTGCCACGCACCACTTTTTATGTTGAGAATCGCGCTGAGATTATTGAGGCTCTCAATAAGGAATCAGCAGTTAATCTACTCAAGGATCATGCTCAAGCATCTATGGCATGGGAACCGGTGTCCATGGATGGATTTACCGTGGACGATAACATGCCACATATTTATGACCCCGAGGATGAGTTTTGGCATAGATGCAAGATCTACAAGGTTAAGTGGCTAGGTGGCAGCGATATGGAGGAGTCCTTTCAGAAAGCACAAGCGCGTGGATTGCCATCCCATGCTCTAGTCGTTGAACGGGCCAGAAAAAGTGTGGCAAGTATGAAAGAAAGGCTCCAGCAATTCGATCCAGAAAAGGCAAAGAAAAACAAATGGAGGCTTGAATGTGAAGAGCAGTGGTTAGCAAAGCTGGAACAAATGACACCTGAAGAAGTTGGTCGGCAGGAGACACAAAGGGGAATGTTCCACGAACTATACTTACAGAAGAAGCAAGATGCGATCAAAACATTTTCTTCACTCCCATCATTTAAGAAGACTATTTTTGCACTCCTACGGAAAGCAGAAAACCAAGTGAGAGAAATGCGTGACATTCCTCTTGTCGGTGAGGGGTGGATAAGCGAAACCGAGCTTCTCTACCGTGTTAAACAGCTTATACCAGACCATGAGGCAATTCATCATGGTAAGCCAGTTTGGCTCGGTCGCCAGCATGTTGACATATGGATACCCTCGCTGAATGTAGCTATTGAATATCAAGGGCTTCAACATTTCCAGCCACTAGATTTCTTTGGTGGACAAGAGACTTTTGAAAAGACCGTGGAGCGGGATTTGCGAAAGAAAGCTCTTTGCGCTGATCATGGAGTGCGCCTTGTAGAAGTTAGGTATGATGTTTCAATGAGCGATGAAGAACTGAAAGCATTGTTGCTATCTGCACCGAGGGATGGCAGTATGGGTGTCTGACATTAAATCAGGTTGGTTCTAATGCGGTAACGCTGCCTGCTTTGCCTTATTCCTCCACAAAATAATCGCTATCGATTTTCTTTACTTCGTAGACCTTGTCGGGAGCAACGCCGACGTTGAAATCTATCATCAGTTGAGCCAACTGCTCTCCATCTAGCAGCACGATCTTGCTTTCAATCATTTTGACAAAGTCTCGCGCATCGGCGGAGAATCTCGAAGTTGTGATGAAGATTCCCTTTCGGGCTCTGTTCCCTTGTAATGCACCCGCAAACTTCTGAATATCTGGCCGACCCACAACGGTATCATCCCAACGCTTTGCCTGGACGTAAACGGAATCCAGTCCGAGCCGGTCTTCCTTTATAATTCCGTCAATACCACCATCGCCAGAGCGTCCGATTGCTTCACCGGCATCTCTGCGAGAGCCTCCATAACCCATGTTTAAAAGCAACTCTACAACAAGCTTTTCAAAAAACACTGGTGAACAGGACTTTACGCGCTCCAACACTTCCGAGGACAGTGTACGTCTCAACTTTTGGTAGCCTAGTTCGAGAGATTCCTCCGGCGTCAGTTCGTATTCCTCGACAGCAGATGCTACGGACAACGAGCCTTCTGTTTCAGTTCCTTCCCTGGACTTCCTTCTAAAATCCACGAACTCGCTGAATCGTTCAAGGTCCTTGGGCGCAATCTTCTCTGGACGAGTTTTCAGAAACTCTTGTCCCCGTGCCGCGATCCTAAAGATTCCTCGGCTGACTTTCTCCAGCAGCCCTGCCTTTGTTAGATACGTCCGCGCCCAGCCGACCCGATTATCAAACACCGACTGCTGACCGCTCGGCAGCATTTCGCTAAGCTCAGATGGTGAAAGGTGGAATCGCTCGGCTAAGTGAGCGATAACCTCTCGTGTCTCGTGCTCGCCCCCGTCCCTACATAGTTCCAGCAACGGCAGCATAAGTTCGTGGTACTTCGGAAGCGCCCGGTGTTCCTTTGAAACACCAGTGACTTCGGTATTCGGCTTGCTCATGACATCAATCCCCGAATCGCTCCAAAGTGATCAATAGTACACGAATAGCCGGTGACAACTGGCGGCCTCGAAGGTCTTGACTAGCCTGTTTGCTTCTCTACATTCGCCCCCACTTTGGTTTAGGAGGACTGCAGCTTGTTTTGTGCGACAGGAAAGGCTAGGCTACAGGACAAATAGGCAATCGTCTCCGTCCGCCTCAAGCGGGGATGCCTGTCAATTATGGAGGAATTACAGACGTGACAATAGTCATTGAAGCCTTTACCTTCTCTGGATATCGCAGTTTTACCACGGCCGCAGTGGTCGCTCCTTTGAATCAGGTAAATATCTTCATTGGACAGAACAACAGCGGAAAATCCAATATTTTGCGATTTCTTCATGAGGTCTATTCTCACGCATTGGAATCCGCACAATCAGGAAAAGGAAACGTAAACATCAAACCCGAGGACGTTCCCCAAGGACAGAGCCCCTATGGACAGTTCACAATCGGATTTGGAATGCAAATAGGGGGAAGACTCTACGATCAGGCATTGAAAGCAATTCCTGGTGGCGTTCGGTCACTTGCGGATACGGTGTTCCGAATGCCACTTTTCACTAATGGAACAGACTTTGCATATTTCAATTATCGTTGTGCCAATAACTCGCCTGTCGCTATGTTACCTAATCTGGTGGCTGAAATAACCACAACAACAACACTGTCTGTGTCGGACTGGGAAAAGGCGTCGGCGGCTTTAGCTAATACGTCTAGCTCTGGAAGTGTCAGTTTCAATGTTCAGCAAGTAGTCCCAAGGATAATACCTATACACTTGTTTGCTCAGCGGCCATTTTCCTTAATAGCAGACACACGCAAAATCGGAGGCGCCGGTGTTGCTGACCGAGGATATTCTGGACATGGCATCATAGAGCAGCTTGCAGCGTTGCAAAACCCGCCATACAATGAACAGTCCAAGCGAGAACTGTTTGAGAAGATCAATGAGTTTGTGCGAGGTGTCTTGGGAAATGACACTGCATTGCTGGAAATACCTTATGACCGAACAATGATTGTGGTACATATGGACGGAAAGACCCTTCCTTTGTCCTCACTAGGAACAGGCATTCATGAGGTAATCATGATGGCCGTTCAAGCTACTCTCTTGCAGAATCAAGTAGTTTGTATTGAGGAACCAGAAACGCACCTTCACCCGACGCTCCAAAAGCAACTAATGGGGTACTTGCTGCGAACAAATAATCAGTACTTCATTTCAACCCACTCTGTTCATTTGTTGGATACAGCAGAAGCGAGCATTTTTCATGTTCGTCTGGAGGAGGGTTCGTCTACAATTGAGCATCTTGAGACAGATAGCCATAAGTCAGAGGCCTGTACACACCTCGGTTACCGGGCCTCTGACCTTATGCAGTCCAATTGCATAGTTTGGGTAGAGGGTCCTACTGACCGGACTTACTTGAACCACTGGATTAGAGCCATTGACCCTTCTGTGATCTGCGGCCTGCACTACTCAGTTATGTTCTACGGTGGCAAGCTTTTGAGCCACCTGAGCGCGGATGATCATGAGGTGACTGATTTCATTTCGCTGAGACGCCTAAACCGATTCATAGCAATTGTAATAGACAGAGATCGAGCTAGGTCCAGCGTTCCAATAAATACGACAAAGCAGCGCGTTGTGACAGAGTTCGACAAAGGCCCTGGCTTTGCTTGGGTTACCCAAGGAAGGGAGATCGAAAACTACATTCCAACTGAAATCCGTGAAAATGCCATTAAGCAAGTGCACCGTAACGCTGCTAGACTTTCAGGTCCGGGTATATTCAATCACGGGCTTAGATTCCTACGAGAAGATGGTGAAACAGAAAGGAATCCTGACAAAGTAGCGATTGCCAAAATCATCACAGAGTTGCCTCCCAACTTGGACGTCTTAGATCTCAGAGAAAGGGTCACTCAGCTTGTCGATTTCATACATCATGCCAATGGCTACAGAGAGCGCAAGCAAAGCTGACTAGGTGATCCTCATCTTCCCCACTCCAGCAAGAGCGGAAATCGAATTTGCTGCTTTGTGTTGAGCCTGGCAGTTAGGCGGTTTCCGGTCGCTTAGCAACAATGACCATGACGCTTCCACGAGTAGACCTAACAACCTGGACATGTTGAATGTCCCAGCCTTCACCGGCTAAGTTGTTCAGCTCAGTTTCAGCCCGTGCTAGATCTTCGTCGGTGCCGAGACTTGCCTCTCGCACGATCCACCTTGTTCTCATTTCTGCCGTTCCTCTCTATGGGAAAGTACATGTTCTCATGCCACCGTTCAAATGTCACCGCATGTAGAACCTTAGCAACAGTTCGGCTTTCCGGACGTCAAATCGCCCAGAGCTACTCATATTCGCCCTCCTAATTCTAATTGCAGAGCCAATTTACGCAGCACTGCGCTAGGTTCTCATCGTCAAAAAACGATTTGGCATCGAAACCGAGTACACTGCCGTCGCTGCCCTTTTGCAGTAACCATGCAGAAAACTCTTGATTCCATTGCAGCCGAATCTCCTGAAGCATTTTTGCCTCGTGCTGGCTTGCAGACATGCTTGGATCAAGAGCATGTTGCACAATGCCCAGCACTGCACCTTGCGGGGCATCCGGTGATACCCTCATTATGAGTAAGTCACCGTCCACTATGTATTGCAGCACCTTTCCTTTGAAACAATAGCCGTGTCCTGCCATGTCTCGATATGAAAAGCCCTGTATTCGTGTGGCGTCTCTGCTTACGGCTCGCTGATCAAGCTCTCTGCGAAAATCCTCACCTATAACTGCTGGCTGCATAAATAGTGCCTCTTACACTCATTTGCGAATCAACTTTTCTCAATAGACCGCTCAGCGAAATAACGCGCAAGTGTTGTCGAATCCCACTTTACGTAATACGGATCAAAATTTGGATTCATTGTCATCTTAATCGGAACGTCAGCTAGGCGCTGTCCCTTGCACGTTTTTCCATTTGTCGGACAGTTTCCCGCCATGCAAGATTGAACCTCGGCATAAATGTCCCGTCCCATTTCGGCTTCAACATCATCAAGCGAGCCAATACAACCAGCAATGCTTTCCGCTCTAATGATCATTCCAGTAGCGACGCAATCACCGGGAAGATGTTGAATACGTGGAAATAGCTTGTCTAGGTCAGGCTTAGAGTCCATATCTTGCCCCCCGGAGTGATACATATTTACGTATGGTAGCATGAGCGTCGCCGCCTTGTATATGACCACTTGTCAGGATGCCGGGCTAACCCGGCAAATTGCAACGCTCTTGGGCATATTGACCCACAGCTGTCTTGGTGTTAACGGCGGTCAGAAACCGCGCAAATATGGTGCGCAGGCAACAATCAGCAACATTGATTGAATCGCTGTACCTGATTGCTCGCTGGTCGATTCAGTCATGAAGCACCTTATTTGTTACCAGATCCCTAAGCGAGCAATGGGTACAGCGATTCAGGAGAAGCGCGGCTGACCGCCGGATATCCGCGGATTAATGTCGCCGCCAACATCTTGGAAGCCTGACAGAGTCGTCCATATATTTCGGGAGCAGCTATCCGTCACTGCATCTATTTTGCAATGGCTGATGGTACGGTCGAATCAGCGGGAGCATCTACCAGAACAGCCAAACAAAACGGCAATGTTTACGTCCAGCTCGACAGCGATCCTTGCAAGGTTCCTGACAGATGGATTGAGCACCCCCCTCTCAATCCCACTTATGTAAGTCCGGTCCATGCCGACGTTGTCGGCAAATGCCTCTTGAGATAGCCCTGTCTTTGCGCGTAGCTCACGAAGGCGCTTTCCAAGACTCTTTATGACAACTTCTGGTGCTTGTTTCATGCCTACAACTTTCTCCCCATGTGGAACATGCGTCCACGGAAGATAAGTTGACGGAATATAAAGCGACGGAATATAAATCACATCAACCGGGCATAACAAAATTGACACCAGGGGGGCAAACAGGACATGCAGGCAACTACTAAGTGCTGCCTCCCTGCATTGATACTGCTGCTACAGCTGATACCTGCATATGGTTTTAGCGGTCAGGTTGTTGCTGTCACTGACGGGGACACAGTTAAAGTCATGCATAGCGGGCAGGCTGAGAAGGTTCGCCTTGCCAGAATTGACTGTCCTGAACACAATCAACCTTTCGGACAAAGAGCCAAGCAATTTACAGCTGCTGCTTGCTTCGGTCGCGTTGTAACTGTTGAAGACCAGGGAAAGGACAAATATGGTCGTAGCATCAGTGAGATCATCTTGCCTGATGGTAAGGATCTAAACCGGGAACTTGTCCGAGAAGGGCTTGCTTGGTGGTATCGAAAGTACGCGCCCAATGACTCGGACCTGTCCCAATTGGAGAATACCGCCAGATTACAACACCGAGGATTGTGGGCTGATGCGAATCCCACAGCTCCCTGGGAATTTAGGCGCATAGAAAAACAACGCAAGCAGTCAGTCTTGCAGCCAGCGTCGTAGCCGCAAGGAGGGTAATATGCTTAGGCTGATCAAACCTATAGACGCCAGCCGATCACTGTATTTGGACACAGGGTGCTATAGCCTCTTATCGCCAAACCAAACGTTAACATCCAGAGCTACTGCGATTCTCAAGATTGTTTCCAGAGACGGGTTTTTCTTTCCCCTTTCGATGAGTGAGATCCAACTAGCAGCCACGTCTAGCTCGCCAGCCAGATCCTCTTGTGTCCAACCTTTCTTTTTCCGCAAGTCGCGGACGATCTTTCCAAGGGACTCGGCTGCTCGGATGTTCTTCATCGAGCAACATTAAATTCTCATGGTCAGGATAACACCATACACGAGCGTATATATTTTGATGCATGATATAGTCGTAGTGAATCATCTGGCTGTGCGTCACAGGCAGCAGATACGTGGTTCCCCACGAGTAGCTTGCATGGGTGGGGACATCAGTGGTCACTGATACGAAAGTGCAAATTACAGCCAGCGTCGTAGTGGCAAGGATAGCTTGATGCTGGAGACTAAATCGAAACTACCCAACTGGAGGTTGCTATGGAAAACCCTGTTTTAGAGAAATCCGACCAAAGTACGCCGATCAAACTCACCCAGAAGGATTTACACAAATACTCTAGTGAGTTACTCAAAGTTTTGAAACACGCTGCCCACCACGGAACAATGGGTAATGTCACATTGCAAAAGCAGCTAAATTGGACTGATGAGGTGTATTGGAAAGTAAGAAACAGCCTCATTGCGGATGGAAAGCTCGAAAGAGGGAAGGGTAAGGGTGGCAGTGTCCGACTTATAAGAACCGTTGAACAGCCCTCAATCGATTCGACGGGGAAACCGTTAGGTCCAGTATTGACACATGAAATCGAATACTACTCTCTGCTTCGTGAAGGATTGGATGGCTGGGCTAAAGACCAGGGCTATGAAGCTGACCAGTACGGCATTGAAATAACTGGCTTGCAGGGAAGCAAGGATACTGGGGGTATTTGGACACGACCGGACATTTCGCTTGCAGCATGTAGGACCTACAAATTCATTCCAGGAAGACATCAAGAACTGATTACATTTGAGGTAAAACTGACGCATGAGGCTGATCGCAAAGGGGTGTATGAGGCATTGGCCCATAGGAAGGCTTGTCATCGGTCTTATTTGGTACTATGCGGTCCGCACGACAATGAAAATTGCAAGGATGGCATGGACAGCTTAAAAGAGGAGGCGAATCGTGTGGGCATTGGACTCATACATGCAATTGAGGCAGGAAATTTCACCACGTGGGAGACAATAGTAGATGCTGAAACAGTACAGCCAGAGCTACAACACTTGAATGACTTCATTTTAAAAATCCTGCCAGAAGATCTCCAAGAAAAGATTCTGAAGTGGGTCAAGGCGTAGGGCTGCTTGGACCAGTAAACTGGTTCCAGCAAAAGTAGCGTCTACAAAAAATACCTTAGCGGGCTTTGCCATGGTCATGAGTCTTCGACTTTTGGAACCACGCTGTAGCTGCGACACATAAGTCCTGGGGATTAGCCTTATGATTTTGGTTTTACTCACCTTATTGCTATCCATCTCGCCAGCCATGGCCGATCCGCTACAAGGCTCAGTTGAACAGTCCTCTATGTCCAGCCGGATTATGCGGCCTGCCCCTGATACTTCATCGCCAGGTCCCAATTTGGAACAGGGAAACGCCGCTCACTCTCAATACTCCGGTCTGATCGATACATCAGCATTTAGCAGTGCGCCACTACAGCCCAAGCTCGACCGGCCAGTCCAACAGCCTTTTGGTGGTTATGCGAGCGATGCACCTCAAACTGATGTCAACCCAGACAAATCCAGTCGATGGTTTCACCTTAAAGATAATCATGGACAGCAGCTGTTCGGTGTTGTTGGCTTTGAAGTTGACCACGACTCAGGGCGAGTGCAGAGGATTTGTCCAGAAAGTCACATAAACGATTTCAGCATCAAAGTGGGTGACTACTTGGTCGGTGTAGCCGGTCGCCCATACAGTGCCGACTGGCTCCGAACTGTGCGTCCAGGAGATATTGGCGAGCCGTTGGAATTGACTTTTCGTAGACATGATCCCCAGGACGGTAGCCTCTTCGTCACCAAGATGGTGCCGAGAATAGACTCCAGACTGGTACAGCAATACCCGTGTAGTGACGGATACTTTGCACAACAGGCAGCAAGAACCAGGTCATGGTAAATCAAGGATTGCCATCGGGAGCATAAAGTACGGAGTGCCAGAGTAGCTAGTGAGTGGAATCCTGAGAAATCATGTCAACTGATCCGAAATCAAATGGCTTCCTAGAATGCCCTTCCTGCGCCCGTGTGCAGAGTGCCGAAAGCAGATTCTGTTCGTACTGTGGCTCGAATCTCCTAGCTGGAGTGCAGCAGAATGTTAGCGGTGAATCTCATTCGACCAACCTGCAAGACCAGATCGATAGATTTGAGCAATATCTCGCAGATGTGGCAGCATCAACCGGACATAGTTCTTCTGAGTTCGCAGATGCTCTGGAACAATTTTCCACCTTCTTGAATGAGAATAAGATATGTTTGGCAGAAGCAGATAGGATGATGGCTCGTGCTGCCGAAATTCGGTCACAACTCAAATCGGCTAGAAACGCCCATATCATTTCACAACCACAACCAATCACAAAACCACCTTCCTTTTCAGGACTGTGGATATTGACTGGACTTGGTGTGGTGGCGGTGTTGCTGGCATTTTTCTTAATAGACTTTCGACAGGTGGCGAAGACCGGTTCTTTTACAGCGTCTTCAGAAGCGGGATCAACCGGACAGGGCTCAGATGACGCTGTATTGAATATTGGCAAAGATATTACGTATTATGCACCTATCGGTGCATTTGTCCTTCGACTCGAAAAGGAAGTGAGAACAAAAGCAGGCCCTGGAGCTATCGACATTACGATTTATTTTGTCATTCGTAACGATGGAAACCGGCCTGCATCCCCTTCGGGGATACCCGATGGCTTTTTCATAAATACAGATGACGATAGGCAATTCACGCTTACTGCTACGGATTATTATGGCGGCACAATACAACCGGGTCTTCGAACGGAAACATTGTCAGCTACATTTACTATTCCGATGGAGCAACTCTGTAAACATCCCGTCCTGCATCTAAGAAATTCCGAATTGGTATTAGATCGCGGGATTCCACTTTGGTTGGGTCCTGGTCAGCAGAATGTCATAGATACTACTTCTGTAGTGAAAAAGGCTGCACAATCTCCAACGGTTTCGGACTCCGCTACTTCCTCTTCAAATGAACCTACGTCACCAAACGTGCAAAATGACGGCACTGATCCAGTGGCCAGACCAATAGCTGCTCCGACGCCGGTGGCACATGCCAGCGCAATGCCGTCTCCGTCGCCGGTGCCATCCCCAGTGGGTATGGCCCATGCCGGGGGACCGACAGCATTTTCGCCCTCCCCAAAGACCGGGGGTTCTTCATTCTCAGCCTTTGCGCCCAGCGCCGCTCCTTCTCCCATCTCGGTCGGCTCCGGCGGTGGTTCCTCCGGGCATCCGGGTCCGGTGCCGGTTTTAGGTGGCGACGGCGTGAATAACATGTCGGATGCTAATACCAATCCAAATAAAGGGCTATCCGGGGGGACAGACTCAGGCACTGACTTTAAACCCTATATGTCCGATGTTAATAGCCGTATAAAGCGAGTTTGGTTCCCGCCCAAGGGGTGTGAATCCAAGCGTGTGATAGTGGCTTTTAAGATTCATCGCGGTGGCGACATTTCGGATTTACACATTGACCAAAGCTCCGGTGTACCCACTGCCGACCAGGCCGCCTTGAGGGCCGTGGAAGCTGCTGCGCCTTTCCAGCCACTACCAGCCGCCGCTTCTGAAGAACCAGATATTCAATTTACCTTCGATTACAACGTGTTTGGCGGAGGAGGGCATGGCATCTTCCGACAGTTTTAAAAAGACCCTACACTCTTCAAGACATAGTATCGTCCGGCAGCTGCCCCTGTCATCGCCCCCGGTTTCCCGGCTGGGTAATTTTCTGGCAGTGCGGCGCAGACGGCGTCTAGTTATCGGACACACATACAGCTGTGCTCGGGGAATAATCGAGTAATAGGGTTGCTAAAGGGTCAAGAGGGTTTTCGACCATGACATTTATAAGTAAACTTCCCAAGGCCCTCGTCGACGACATCCGAAATTTCCGTTGTTTGCCTATTATTGGTTCTGGATTTTCCCGTAATGCCATTGTCAGGAAAGGGCACGATGCACTTCCAGATTGGAAAGGATTGGCAGCACGACTAGTCCGCGAAGGTGCGGCCGACGGTCAGGATTCCAATTCGCATGTATGTAACCCTATCGAAGTCATTTCTGCCTTTGCGGACCGGTTTGGTCGGACAAAGTTGGTTGAGATACTTCACGACATCTTTTGGAGCGATGGCATAGAGCCAGGGAAGGTGCACACAGAGTTTGCAAAGATTCCCTTTGAGGTCGTATGTACAACTAACTATGATTTCTTGTTGGAAGACGCTTATCGCGCAGTCGTACCGGCCTGTAAACCTCTTTTGAATGAAACGGATTTGTGTATGGCGCTACCTAAAGGGTACGTTTCGCTCCTGAAAATGCACGGAGATCTGAACCATCCTGACAGGCTCGTATTGACGGAGGAAGACTATGACCGATTTGTGGACGAGAATCCGCTTATCTGCACATTCTTAGCCAATCAGCTAATCATTAAGACGCCTTTGTTCTTAGGCTATAGCCTTGAAGATGCGGATTTTAGGCAGGTTTGGCAGGTAATCAAAAGCCGCCTCGGAAAACTTTACAGAAGGGGCTATCGGCTTGCAGTTAACGATGACGAATCAAGCAGGGACAGTTTTCGGAGACGAGGAATAACTGTCGTAAACCTTGGTGGAAAGAATTACGAGGAATCATATTCCGGCTTGTTCGAAGAATTGCAGCAGGTGTTCTCGACTGATGCGAATGTAAATCTATCGAGCCTAAACAGTGAATTGGGATCCGCTCTAAAAGAACCCGACAGTCGTATCGTCGTTTTCGCCATACCGGCGAGTCTTGTCGCTTTCTATAGAGAAACGATTTTTCCAATTGTAGCAAAGACAGGATTGGTACCGGTTTCGTTTCAGGAATTGACTGCAGCAATGGGTTCCTTCAACGCCAATCTGTATACGGTAATAGACAAGTCGGCAGGAATTGTGGTTGACTACGGAGCCGAGGAGCGGTTCGTTGTATTTGGATTTGCGCTGAAGAAACTCGTCGCCGAAACAATTTTGACGATTAAGATCCAAGGAAAGGATCAATATGATTTACCTGGGACAGCTTATATTTTGCGTCCGGAGGATCCGTATCGAAGCAACCCAGACGATGTGAATGGATTCGTAAGCTCCCTTGCGGCATGGCTTTCGAAGCTTCGTCCGGTACCCATAGAATCGACTACACCTGCCACCGAATCGCTTTCCGTATTTTTGTTGGCGTGGAATGAAGTTATTGCCCTGTTAATGCAACGATATGAGCATTTGCCAACACGACGGCTATTCGAAAAGGCGCTAAACGAGGGAATTATTACTGCGGATGAGCGAGCCAAATTAGAACAACTGATCCAGGTAAGGAATGCACTGGTACACGCGACCGATACAAGTAAAGGATTAACTGCATCTATCGCGGAGATCACATTCCTTGATAAGCTTGCCAAAAAAATCAGGAAGCGACCGAAAGATGCGTAAAGAACTGCCTTGCCTCAAATCTGCCTAATACGGGGTGTCCGCTGTAAAATGTAACAGAACCTCAGCTTTCAGCATCACACGATCTACCAGTAAACAAGAGAGAAGATGACGACACTGGCGAATAAGGACGGTGAAGCGCATGACATTCATGAGTTCATTGCGCGGTCACAACAGCATTCTGGTTGCCCGCAGCCATCTGCCACATCTAATCTGTAATTGCAAACGAATACAAGGACTCCATTGCAGTCTTCTGGAATCCAAACTGCTTACTATTTGCTTACTTCTGAGACTGTTCGATCCCTGAAAACCCAGCCGACAGTGGGATTTGAACCCACGACCTACGGTTTACGAAACCGTTGCTCTACCACTGAGCTACGTCGGCGCACCCGTATATATTACCCAATTCTAGGAAAAGTTTCAGCCGGGTGCAGACTGCCGTCCAGCCTGAGTTACATCCGTTTCGCCGCACCTCTTTGCTACCTGTTACACATTCCTTATATATGCAACCTTTCTGGTACTCGGTCCGTCGTATTCCCGGGACCTGTACAAGGGAGGAACAGCTATGAGCAAGACGTTCATACCTACGGTACGAATTGAAACCTTCAGTTCACCCGAGGCAGGCTACGCGGGAGAAGCGTATTCATCGACGGGCGGTGGGCACAGGGCACAAGAGCGGCTCAGCTACCCTAATGAACCCATCAAAGTGGTGAAACCACACAGTTCGCTGACAGAAGCCGACATTGAAAGGGACTCGGAAGATAAGCTGACCTCTTTCGAGCCATAATCTCAAGCCGTACCAACCTGGGTATTTCCTCCGTCCAGCCGCCCGAAAAGCATTCCGAGTCTTAGCATCGCTTAAGCTTGCCTAATTCCTGCCCGGAAGCCCGTATAGCCTTTGGCTCCCTACAATCAACTTCCCGATTTTGTGGTCTGGCGGTAAGACGACGGGTTGCGATTGGCACTAAGATATAGACGCAGGATATAGAGGGCATGCAGATGGCAGACAACACTGATGTCGGCGACAAGACACTGGATAAAACCTCCGAATCCAAAGCTGGTGACGCGGGCGCTGCCCAGACTGAAGCCAGCGGTGGGATGAAAGACCTGTCGGACAACACAAAGAGTTACTACGAGGCCCGCAAGGGCGGAATGCGGGATAAAGACACTCAGGAGCATTTGGGTGCCCAGCCGCAGTTCTTCGACAGCAGCCTGGCGACCAATCAGAGCGGTCCGCCGGGCGATAAGGGTTCCGCGGACAAGGGCGCGGATGGCAACGGCTCGCCAGATAAGGGCGCAGGCGATTCCAAGTCGGACATCGCCAGCATGGCCACAAATCAAATGGGCAAGCCTGGGGACACTGCCGAAGACGGCGCTAAGCCAGAAGAGAAATCGGCAATAGTCCGAGACGACCAGGATAGAGTGAAACATATCGACTACCCGGACGGCACGACCGCCGACGTCAAATACGGCGCCGACAATAAGGCCAGCGAAATCAAATCCTTAGACGGCACCTGGAAGAATGAAAAGGATGGATGGAACTGCTACGACGACAAGAACAAGAAGACCAATCACCTGGATGGTGACATGCAGGTCAACGAGCAAGGCGACATCATAGCCAAGCAGAAGAATGGTTATACCGAGACGTACTCGCCTGATGGCACGCTAGTCAAAGAGGGCTTTGGCGACAAGCACAAAGAAACCCTCTACGGCGATGGCCGTTGGATGACCGAGGACGCCAAAGGCGATCGCGCCTACTATCAAAAGGATGGAACCAAAACCGTTTACGGAGATGACAAAACAACGGTCACTCATCCGGATAGAAGCGTGTCTGAAATGTATCCGGATGGAAGGGTCAAGACCACGGACGAGAACGGGAAGGTCAGCGAATATCACCCCGACAAGAGCGACTGGCATTTCCCTGAGCAAGGTCTTCCGGCACAATACGATGACGGCACACTGATCTACGATAATGACCAGGGCGACCGGATGTACCAGAACCCTAAAACCCACAGAACAGAAATTTACCGCAAAGATGTATATTCCCCTGAGGTTTACCAGGACGGCAAGAGAATAAAGTAATCCCAATGCACAGGAGCAGTTTATGCCAGACGATCACTCAGTCCAGCTGGGGAAGGATGTTCTGTTCCGTGAGTACACCCAGGCAGCGAACCCGCTAGCGAAAGGCAGCATAAGTCAGGTTCCCTATGCTGAACTACCGCGGACGCTACACGAGGAAGGACCAACACGCATCATCCCGTTTGACCTCTCGGACAAACTCGCCTGCGCCGCACCAGCTACCAGCCCCAATCTGTGCGCAAACTTCATTCGCATCAAGCCCGGCGAGAGCATAAAGACGAAGGCTAACGCGACCTCCGAACTCTACTATGTGATCCGAGGTCAGGGAAAAACTGTGGCGCGCGGTCTGGAGATTCCATGGAACGCTGGTGATTTCTTCGTGTTGCCCGGCGGTGAGCCGTGCGAGCACCATTCGACAGAAGACAGCGCGTTCTACTGGGTCCACGATGAGCCGCTACTGCGCTACCTGGGAGTCACTGCGACTGAGGCCCGCTTCACGCCGACTCTATACAAGGCAGAAGACTGCAGGCGAGAACTGCAGAGAGTGGCCGAGGATCCGCAGGCTCAGGATCGCAACCGCGTTTCCGTTCTGCTAGGCAACAAGAACTTCCCCCAGACGCTCACTGTTACTCATACTCTCTGGGCAATGTTCGGGATTCTTCCAATTAATGCCGTGCAACCGCCCCATCGCCATAACTCGGTGGCACTGGACCTGATACTGGACTGCAAGCCCGGATGCTACACGCTGGTTTCGAAAGACATTGATGCGGACGGAAACCTGATCAAACCGATGAAACAGGACTGGAAGCCCTACTCGGCTTTTGTGACGCCACCGTTCTACTGGCACTCTCACCACAATGAATCCGGCGCTCCGGCCAATCTCATTCCGATTCAAGACGCCGGTTTGCAGACCTACATGAGGACACTGGATATTGAATTTGCCCATCCGGCAGGTAAGAGCAACAAAGAAAAAAGCCTGTCCGTCAGCGGTATTGGCTGATTCGGCAAATCAGATCAGCCTACTATCTCATTGCGCGCAGTATTTTAGTAGACATTTGAAACCGTCAATGAGAACCATGAAAGCGCCGAAAATCGTTCAACATCAAAAGCGCAATACAACTGAGTCTTGTAGTATCAACTTTTGTGCCACCGGTGCATATATAATTCGCCGTACCGGTATATGCAGCAATAATACAAGCCTGTAGAGCCAGGTTCAGCGGATTGGCCGAGCACTTGTTAATGCAAATTACATAGCGAGTTGCAGATGGACTGTGCTCCGAAACCCTGCCAAGCAGCCATTCTTTAAATATCCAATGGGGTACTTCACGAACCCGAGAATGCGCGCTATTCTAATTGCATGAACGGTGAGTGGTGTAGCGAAGTCACCACGTTTGAGCCGAGGGGCCTTGTAGAAACTTCAGGTCGGCGCTGACCGGAAACACCAACAGGCGAGCCCGCCACACACGAAGGACTGGCTGAAGTGTGAGGAGATACTGAGTCTGACGCAACAGGCAGCTAGGCAGTAGCATTAACACCACCGCAAGTTTACTTGGGTGGTGTTTTTGTTTGCCTTGTTTGCGGAAGCAACTGAGCGTTGTAGTATCAACAACCACATACGCACCAGCGGCCCCAGGCATAGGCAATAGCGATTGGTGTGACCGACAAACCCGCTCCTTCAGATATAGCCGGTAGCCCCAGCGCTTGTTAATGTAATTTGTATAGATGATCGCAGATGGGCTGTACATCGAAACCCTGCCAAGCAGCCATTCTTTAAATGTACAGTGGGGTACTTCTCAGTCCTGCAAATGCGCGGTATTCTACTTTCATACCCGGCGAGTGATGAATGAGTTCATCGCGTTCGAGCCGAAGGGGCCTTGCGGAAACGATCAGGTCGGCGCTGACCAGAAACTGCAGCAAGCGAGCCCGCCACACGTGAAGGACTGGCTGAAGCGTGAGGAAATACTGAGCCTATTCGCAATAGGCAGCTAGGCAGTAGCACTGATACCACCGCAAGTTTACTTGGGTGGTGTTTTTGTTTTGGGCCCTGTAAAGGCAATCATCAAATCCACCCTACTGAACAGCGCCAGGGAAGCCGGCACGACCAATTCCTGATGCGGGTACAACGCTACTTTGTAGTAATAGCCTGTATGCATCTGTCGTATATTCGAGTTCGCGAATAATCGATATACTTCAGTGTGTTTAGCTCGGAGAGCCTGATTCCACGCATAGGTCCAGCGCTTGTTAATGTAATTTGCATACATGATCGCAGACGGGCTGTGCATCGAAACCCTGTCAAGCAGCCATTCTTTAAATATACAGTGGGGTACTTCTCAGACCGGCAATTGCTTGGTATTCTTCTTTCATACCCGGCGAGTGATGAATGAGTTCATCACGTTCGAGCCGAAGGGGCCTTGCGGAAACGACCAGGTCGGCGCTGACCGGAAACCGCAGCAAGCGAGCCCGCCACACGTGAAGGACTGACTGAAGCGTGAGGAAATACTGAGCCTATTCGCAATAGGCAGCCAGGCAGTAGCATTGATACCACCGCAAGTTTACTTGGGTGGTGTTTTTGTTTTGGGCCCTTCTTTGGCCGTCGATATCAATACCGCGTTTCAAGCCCGTCGGCTCAGTCCGCCTGCGTTTCCCATTCTTGCCATGGCTTGGGTTCCGGTTCTTGCTCAGGCTCGGATTCGGACTCCGGCTGCGGCTGCAACTTCGTGTCCGGCTGCGGCTTCGGTTCCGACTTGGTGCCCGGCGGCGGTTGCGACTTGGCCGACGGAGGCGGTACCACAATATCGCCCGCCTGCGTTTCCCACATTTGCCATGGCTTGGGCGGTGCCGGCTCCTCTCCCGTCCAGGTGTCCGGCCTCAGCTCTGATTCTATGTCCGACTCAACCGGTGTCCCAGCAACCGGCTCCTCCCCAGGCCAGGTATCCGACCTCAGCTCTGATTCTATGTCTGGCTCAACCGGAGGCTCAGCATCCAGCTCCGATCCCGATTCCGGCTCTAACGCCAATTCCGAATCTAAATCCAACTCCGATTCCAACTTCGGTTCCAGCACCAGGTTCTCTTCCGTATCTGCCTGAGAATCCACCATTTTGGGATCCGGTGCGCCAGCCATTAGGGCGGCAAATTCTCCACGCAAGGACACCTGAGACAAGGTGCGCGGTGTAGCAGGAAACAAAACCGTGGGTCGCAATTGGAGCGTATACCAACCAACGTCATGCCATTGCCCGTTCTTGAATCCAACATGCTCAAACACCCCGACCTCGGAAAATCCCATCGCAGTGTGCAATGCAATACTGGCCGGATTCGGCAAAGTTATGCCGGCAAAAGCGTTCACGAAGCCCTGACGCCGCAGCACCTCTAACAGCGCCGAATACAGCGTCGAACCCGCGCCCCGCCGGCGCGCGTCGGGGTGCATATATATAGATGTCTCGACTGACCAACGGTATGCTGCCCGCTGGCGATGGGGCGAGGCATAGGCATAACCCAGGATGTGCCGGCCCACCGCATACACCAACCAGGGATAGCGCTCGGTCGTCTTTTCAATGCGATCAGCCATTTCTTCGACGCCTGGAGCCACCGTTTCAAACGACACTGCACTGCGCTCAGAACAGTACGGTGAATAAATCGCCGCGATTTGCGCAGCGTCGTTTCTGTTAGCGAGTCGGATAGGGATCATCGGCGCAGCCAAATATCGACACCGGCATTATAAGTCCTAGTAGTGATTCCAACAATTTCGAATTCCAGCGGGTGTCACCCAGAGACCATTCCGCCCCGTCCGGGTCACCGGAACTATCCTATGTCCAA
>Ga0206996_1105_pt1 | contig 21480 bp, 18 predicted proteins | sample Alteio_BWMinCont_2_FD_153467 | JGI IMG/M metagenome (GOLD analysis project Ga0206996, IMG submission 153467) | Enriched cells from forest soil in Barre Woods Harvard Forest LTER site, Petersham, Massachusetts, United States -... | ecosystem: Environmental > Terrestrial > Soil > Temperate forest >...
ATTATACTGTAGCCAGGTTGGAGGAGCAATTTTTCGCTGAAACGGCCGTTCTCATCGATGAAGATCTGCCTGTCGTCAAGCGAGATATAGGTGATGTTCTGCGCCGTACCGTCGATTTCGACGAGGGGGGAGGTTTCCGTAGCGCCGTTCTGGGGAGAATCTATGGTCACGATCGGGCCTTCGATGAGATAGCGCGAGGTAAAGATACCGTAGCCTATGATCGCGGCAAAAAGGACGATGAAGCAGAAGGTCTTGAGGTAAAATCGGGCGTCGCTGTTCATGGCTGTAGGTTATCGCCCGAGGATAGGGCAGTGGTTAAATAGTATTGAGCTCGTCCGCGCCGTCGTCGCTCGCAGAATCGTTCCCGCCAGCGCCGCTTGGGCTTGATTCGCCGCCGCCGATGACTTCACGAGGCTTTGCGCCGTCTCCTGCGCTCACTACCCCGCGTTCCTCAAGGAGGTCGATGAGGCGGGCTGCACGCGCATAGCCCACGCGAAGCTTGCGCTGGAGGAATGAAGTCGAGGCCTTGCCGGCTGCAACCACGATTTCCTTGGCCTCGTCGTAGAGATCGTCTTCTTCGCCGTCTTCAAATGATTCCGTTTCGCCAAATACGGCAGTTTTCGTGTCTTCGGCGGTGATGTTGATCTCCTGGGGCACTTCGTCCTTATAGGCGCTCTGAAGGAATGAGACGACGGCCTTGAGCTCGGTCTCGGAGATGTATGCGGATTGGATACGCTGGGGCTGGGACATCTCGCCTGAGAGATAGAGCATGTCGCCGGCGCCAAGGAGCTTTTCAGCGCCTGACATGTCGAGAATGGTGCGTGAGTCGATCTGCGAAGCCACCTGAAGGGCGATTCGGGCAGGGACGTTGGCCTTGATGAGGCCGGTGATGACGTTCACTGACGGCCGCTGTGTAGAAAGGATGAGATGGATGCCCACGGCTCGGGACATCTGTGCGAGGCGCACGATGGCGGACTCAAGCTCGCGAGGGTAGGTCTGCATAATGTCGGCGAGTTCGTCGATGACCACTACTATATATGGCATTGCATCGAGGATCTCTTCCTCGCCGTTCTCATTGACCTTAGGCTTCTTGGTGAGGATGTTCTTGTGATATGAGTCGATGTCGCGCACGGAGACCTTCTCGAGGAGGTCATAGCGCCGATCCATTTCCTTTGCCGCCCAACGGAGGGCGAGAATGGCCTTCTTCGCGTCGGTGATGACCGGGGTGAGGAGATGCGGGATCTTGTTATAAAGGGTGAGCTCGACGCGCTTCGGGTCGATCATGATGAATTTAAGGGCGTCAGGCGAGCCGCGATAGAGAAGCGATGTGATGATCGTATGTATAGTGACTGATTTTCCGGAACCCGTGGCGCCGGCGATAAGGAGGTGGGGCATCTTCGCGAGGTTGGCAAAATATGACTTTCCCGAGATGCCTTTGCCAAGGCCGACCATGAGCTGCTTGTCGGATTCCTGGAACTCAGGGGCGCCAAGGAGCGTTCCGAGGCCGACTGTTGTTTTCGTATTGTTCGGGATCTCGATGCCCACGAGGGACTTGCCAGGGATGGGGGCTTCGATGCGGATAGGGTGGGCAGCAAGGGCGAGCGCAAGGTCGTTCTGAAGGCCGACGATGCGGGAGAGCTTCACGCCTTCTGCGGGCTTGAGAGCGTAGCGGGTGACAGAAGGCCCGATGGAGATCTCATCCATCTCGACGACGATGCCGAAGTTCTGGAGCGTCCTCTTGATGATGTTCGCATTCGCCTTGATGTCGCCGACGCCAGGCTTGCCCTTATCCATCTGAAGGAGGTCGAGGGGCGGGGGAGTGAATGCGCCTGATGTCATGCGCTTCGTCTTGAGGGGCTGGAATTCGCCCTCCTCGGATTTCGCGATCTTCGGATTCACGTCCTTGTCGGCCGAGGCGACCTTCACTTTCTTCGGAGCTGCCGCCTCCGCATCGTCTGCCTCTTCTTCCGACTTCGCCACCGTCTTTGCGACGGCTACATCGACATCGGCGGAATTCGCGGCCGATTTTTTGCCGAAAGGCCAGCTCAGTCTTCCGAGGGTATGCCTGAAGCCGGTGCGGATGATCTCCATGAGCGACGCGTCAAAGAGGATGAGAAGGGAGATGAGGGCGAGCGCGCCGAGGAGGATTGCCGTCGCGGGCACCTGGAGGAGATAGGTGAGGGGATTCGAGACGATGTTCCCGAGGACGCCGCCCTTGCCGGTGTCGGCGAGGTTCACGATGCCCATGCTCGAGAGAAGGAAGAGGATGGAGCCGATCACTTTCGTAAGGGCGAATTTCTGGTCGCGCGACTGGAGGAAGGAGATTCCGAGCATGATGAAGGCGACAGGGAGAAGGTAATAGCCTATGCCCAGAAGATAGTCGAAGAACTCGTGCGAATATCCGCCCACAGGGCCTCCTCTCGAATAGTGACCGGAACTATCGGTCCATGACGAGAGCAAAAGGAAGAAGGCTATAAAGAAGAAAGCGATGGCCCACACCGCCTCTATCGTCTCCTTCTTGAGATCCTTTATGAATGGTAATCCCTGCTGCGCATCGCGCTCTTTTCTATCTTTCTGTCGTGCCATATATATTGTTTATTTGCGCATATTTTATCATATTTTTGACAATACTCCCTTTCTCCCTATAATGGACATTGATTGGCTTTTATATGTCTTATTCATTCGACGGATTTTTTATATAAGACATAAAAGACAAAAGGACATATATGAATAATGAAGCGAACAATCAGATACGTCTCATAGAAAAAACCTCCATTCTTAAGGCTGACTCGAATATCCTTTTCCTCCAGAAGAAATCAGAGAAAATATCCTCGGCGCTCTATCTCATCACCAATTTCTTTAACGTAGACGAGCCTCTCAAATGGGCGATGCGCGAGGATGCAGTGTCCCTTATAAAGGACATGAATGCGCTGAGCCGGGCGTCTCTCGCCGACAAGGAATCGAGGGTAAGGGCGGCGGCTTCCCATATCGGACAGATTACTTCCCTGATCGAGCTTGCGCGTACCGCCGGCTTCATTTCGCCTATGAATGCGGACATCATGCTAAACGAGCTCTCCATGCTCTTGGGCCGTCTCGAGCAGAAGGAAGCACAGGAACTCTCGGTCAATTCGCTCCCCCTCGATCAGACATTCTTCGAAGTGAAACTCTCCGACCAGCGCCCTTTCCATGCCTCTTCATCGATTGCCGCTCAGCCCCACTCGTCTGCCCATGATTCCCAGTCTCAGCACAAGCCGATCGAGAGCAAGCCTGCGCACGATAAAGGACATTATAAAGGACATGCTAAGAGTAATGTCCTTTATCCTCACGTCCACGCCAAGTCGAATCGCCAGGAATCCATATTGAAAGCCCTCGGAAAGGAGGAGTATATGAACATAAAAGATCTGCTCAAGCATGTGAAAGGCTGCAGCGAAAAGACCCTCCAGAGGGAGCTTACGACCCTGCTCCAGAAGGGTGCGATCAAAAGGACAGGGGAGAGGCGATGGAGCACCTATTCTCTCGCTCGTGCCTAGCCGTATCCGTCATATGGTGTAAGGTTTTGCTCTCTGGCGCCTCATAGCTGTTGAAGCTTCAACCCAATCTTCGGTGCAATCGATTTATATTGCTTTTTGGGCAAATAAGCGCTATACTCCGGTCAGTGGAGAACTTGCGTTTTTCGGCCTAAAAATGGGCCTGATTTGGCTAGTTATCCACATAGCTTCCTTTGAAGCTACCCTGCACTGATTTATAATTGGGCCTTGAAGTAAAGCTTCGAGCCCATCCCGTACGAACGGACTTTGATAATTCAATAGGATTTTAGCTACCGCACGGAAGATATATCCCGGCCCGCATACCGCAATTCCCGAAATCCAACTCACTCTCGCAAACTATGCGCATGGCCTTGTGTCGATAAAATATAAGGCTTCGCGTAGTGGTAAGGAAGCAAGCAGCAATTTGCGCGCCGATACGCGCAAATCTACCGGACGATAGACATGGCAGAAAAAGTTTCCCGCGGGCGTGTCGGTGCTCGCAAATTATTGGACGGCGATACTCACTCCACTCATTATTTATAAACGGAGGAGAGGTTGCCACTTTATCGGAAAAAATTTACTTATGAATAAAATTAAATCACTCGGACTCGCGTTCGCAGTTGCTCTTGCTCTCACTGTTTCAGTGTCAGTAAACGCAGATACGATCAGCGACCTTCAGGCTCAGATTGCTGCGCTTTCAGCACAGCTCGCTGCGCTTTCAGGCGGAACATCAGTGTCAGCAACAGCTCTTGTAGCTCCTCTTACAGTTGGAGACACAGGCGCTAACGTTACTGCATTGCAGAACTGGCTCATCTCTGGCGGATACTCTATCCCTGCAGGTGCTACAGGTTACTTCGGTGCACAGACACAGGCTGCAGTAGCAGCTTACCAGTCAGCTCATGGCATCACGCCAGCTAACTAAAAAATTCTATGGCTTACAAAAAGAAAGGCGAACCGAAAGAAGCGAAGAGCATGGGCACAGTCAACATCGACGACACTCTCAAGGCGATCCGCACGAAATTCGGCGACGAGTCCATCATGATGCTCGGCGACAAGCCTCATGTCGACATCGATTCCATCTCAACAGGCTCAATCGGCCTTGATGCCGCGCTCGGCGTGGGCGGACTCCCCCGCGGACGCATCATCGAGATCTTCGGCCCGGAATCTTCCGGAAAGACGACACTCACCCTCCACGTCATCGCTGAGGCGCAGAAAAAAGGCGGCCTTTGCGCATTCGTCGACGCAGAACATGCCATGGACCCTGAATACGCAGAACGGCTCGGCGTAAAGATCGACCAGCTCCTCATCTCGCAGCCTGACACAGGCGAGCAGGCGCTTGAGATCGTAGAGTCCCTCGTTCGCTCCGGAAAACTCGACGTTGTAGTCATCGACTCCGTTGCCGCTCTTACTCCAAAGGATGAAATCGAAGGCGACATGGGCGCACACCACGTGGGCAAACAGGCTCGCCTCATGTCTCAGGCCCTGCGCAAGCTCACCTCTATCGTCGCAAAATCAAAGACCATCGTCATCTTCATCAACCAGATCCGCATGCAGATCGGCGTCATGTTCGGAAATCCTGAGACCACCCCGGGCGGAAAGGCTCTCAAGTTCTACACTTCGGTGCGCCTCGATATCCGACGCATCGCTCAGATAAAGAAGGGTGACGAGGTCATGGGCGGCCGCGTCCGCGTGAAGGTGGTGAAGAACAAGGTCGCTGCCCCATTCCGACAGACCGAATTCGACCTCATGTACAACGAGGGCATCTCGCGCGAAGGCGAGATCATCGCTCTCGGCGAAAAGATGGGCATCATCACCAAGAGCGGCGTGAGCTACAGCTATGGCGAAGAGAAGCTCGGCCGAGGCTATGACGCCACCCGCACCTTCCTCCGCGAGAACCCGAAGATCGCAGACCCTATCCTCAAAGTCATCACGCAGCGCCTCAAAGACGGCGAATCCCCTCTCGTGAAAGGCGAACGATCGACTGACGAATAGGTACTGACTGGACAGAGCCGAATTGACTCTTGACAGAATCATAGTAATCTAGCATAAGACGCTTGATTCGGTTTTGCTATGCAAGGCCGGCGTTAGTCCTTCACACATGACTGCCCTCGGCAGCAAGGAGATTCTCATGTCCCAACGCAGATACTCAGTAGTCCTCAAAAAACCAGCCAGATTCAAAATCCTACTCCGCCCTCACGATGTCCACTGCGAAGAGATTCTCGCAAAGGTCACGGAATGGGACTGGATGTATCTCGACGATCTCTGCGGCGCAGCTAGCAACGCCGAGACTGATCCGTGCTTCGGACCGTTCTCTGCAGAAGAGCTCTGCCGCTCATTCGGGCTCTTGATGCATGATTCCCGCCCGAGCACCACACTCAAAGGCGGCATCAGCGTCAAAGCTTACAACTATGTCCACTCGACAGGAATCGCCTTCGCTACGCGGATGCCCCCTGTCGAGAAGCGCACCATGGTCCCCGCAGGCTGGGGAGATATCGTGCTCGACCTTGTCAGCAAGGGCATCGGCTCGGTCGAATACAATCATCTGGCCGTGAGATCAGAATGGCTCGTCGGGCGAGACCAGGATGGCGAGGCATGCTTCATCGATCATGGCGAGACCCCTTGGAGCTGGGCTATCGTCAATCAGGTTACCCCGAAGCAGCTTGCCGCCCTCGCGCATTAGCAGCAAACCCGCACCGCCTCAGGGCCGGTTGCGGGTTTTTTATTTGTGTAATAGAATCGTCGGATGCTTGAATATAATGAAATCACCGTACGAAAGTTTATCATCTGGGAGGGAGAGCCTTGCGAAGTGCTCGACTCCCACGTCTTCCGCAAGCAGCAGCGAAAGCCTGTGAACGCGGTAAAGATGCGAAACCTCATCTCCGGCCGCATGATCGAGAACTCCTTCCACGTGTCCGAGAAGGCAGAGGAGGCGGAGCTCGAGCGACGAAAGGTGAAGTTCCTCTACCAGAACCGCGGGCAGTGGTGGTTCACCGAGGAGAACGACCCGTCAAAGCGATTCGAGCTTGCCGAGGCCATGATCGGCACGTCGGGCAAATTCCTCAAGCCTAATTCCCTCGTCGATGTCCTCGTCTTCGAAGACCGCATCATCGGCGTCTCCCTTCCGGTGAAGGTGGAGCTCAAGGTCACGGAGGCTCCCGACGCGGTGCGCGGAGATACGGCAAAGGGCGGCAACAAGCTCGTCACCCTCGAGACCGGCGCTACCCTCACTACTCCTATGTTCGTCGCCGAAGGCGACATCGTCCGCATCAACACCGTGACCGGCGAATACGTCGAGCGCGTGAACGAGAAAAGCTTCTAGAGACCTGCTACTGTGCGGCCTCTTCAAGATTGAAGCTGTCTTCCCCTTCTTCGCTCAGATTTACGATGAGTTCCCCCGCCTCGTTCCTGTCGCCTATGATCCCGTGGCCGAAGAAGTTCGTCTCCCCTGCGGCGAGATGGGCCTTTGCCTGTTCGGCCGATATGACCAACATGTCCTCGCCGATCTGCGAGATGTAGCGCGATCCGTCGGCATCGAGATAGAAATCAACCCCGATCTCCTGGCCGGATTCGAGCTTGGGCAGCGTAGGCTCGAGCGAGCTCTCGAAAGAGAAATTGTCTGGTATTTTTTCCATGAGCCTATTATAGACCACAAGCGCGCAAAACAAAACCGCCGGACAACGGCGGTTTTGGAGCTTCAAAAGTCCTTCGCAAAGACTTATATTTTCGGCGGAAAAGCTGAATTATCGAGCTACGAAAGGGAGGAGCCCCATGAATCGAGCTCGCTTGATAGCGGTGGCGAGGTCGCGTTGGTGCTTTGCGCTCGTGTTCGTTCGCTTTCGAGCCATGATGCGGCCCTGAGGATTGATGAACTTCTTAAGGACATCGATATCCTTGTAGTCGATGTGATTGACGTTATGCTGTGCGAAGAATGATTGTGGAAGCATGATGGTGTTGATAATTGGTTAAATAATTTTTGCGGCGATGTGTGACTTGAATTTAGAATGGTATGTCGTCGGGGTTGATCTGCTCTTCCGGGTACTGGATGGAATCCATAGGAGGAGCGTCGTTCTGGGGAGCCTGGCCTGCAGACGAGGCTGATGCCCCGCCTGAGCTTGCGCCCGCTGAAGATGAGCCGCCGCCCGTGAACCCTCCCGCCTTCGGTCCGAATTGGACGCGGTCGGCGATGATCTCGGTGCGGTACTTCTTCTGGCCGTCCTTGTCGTCCCAACTTCGGGTCTGGATGCGGCCCTCGATGAGGACGCTCTGTCCCTTCTTGAGATACTGGCCTGCAGTCTCTGCCTGGCGTCCGAAAACGACGATGTTATGAAAGTCCGAACTCTCCTGCTTTGCGCCGTTCTTGTCCTTCCAGACGCGATTGGTGGCTACGGAGAACGAACAGACCTGCATGCCTGAAGGCAAAGCCTTCATCTCTGGGTCGCGAGTAAGGTTGCCGATTATGAGTGCTTTGTTGAGGTACATAGGGTAAGTATAGATTAGACGAGCAATTTTTCAATGCTCTTGTCCATCTCCACTTCCGACACAGGAGCGTCTTCCCCTGCCCCCGCAGCGCCTACGCCTGCAGCATGGGCTGCGTCAGCCTCGGCCTTTGCCATGGCTACCCGGTGAGAGTAGAGGGTATTCTCGCGCACGGTCTTTATGACCAAGTAGCGGAGAACGTCTTCAGAAGCCTTGAGATGGGCGTCGATTTCGAGGGCAAGCTCCGCTGTTCCTTCAAACTTAACCCATCCGAAATACGCCGTAGAGTACTTGATCTTTCGGCCAGTAAGGGCCTTGACCATGGTGTACGCAAGGGTACGAAGCGTAGGGACTTCCTCGGAAATGATCTCGCCGCCTGCCTTTTCGATCACTTTCTTGATGGTCTCGAAAGACTTTGCGACGTTTTCCTGAGCGATGGAGGGAACGAGCAAAAGGCCCGCCTCATAGACGCGAGCTGATTCTGCCTTTTCGTTTGGAGCCATGTCGTTCTGCATTGAGGCTATAGACTAACATACAGGCTTTTTAGGCGCAAGGGTTGAGCGCTTATGGGCCTTTTGAGCCAGGTTTATTTGACATATCTCCCATTTCCCAGCAATATCAGCGCAGAAAGGAGCTTAGCTCAATGAAAGAAGTACTCGTTGTTATCGCCCCGCGATGTTGCGGCATCACGACCTTTTGCAACAAAGTCATCAGCGCTCATCCGGAAATCGCCCTCGTGGCCACGGAAAATCACGGACCACCGACAGATGAAGCGTATGAGAGACTTCAGGAACTCTTGGACCAGCCCGGCGATCAGAGGATCATCTTTGATTGCTGGAACGAAACGAGAGAGGATCGGGAGCAAATCACCGAAAGGCTGAAATGGTTCGATCCACAATGCAGGACCGGGGGCTGGGTATTCACTACGCCAAAGGGCGACTGTGCGAAGTGGCATGTCGAGGCAGAAATGGCTCGAGGCCTGGAAGGAGAAGGCCTGGCACGAAGCCTGATCAAATACAAAGCTAGCTACGACCGATTCCATGACAATAGGCCGCATGGACTCGAAGGCTTCTCCTTCCTCGTTCAAGTGAACGCGGTCAGACCTCCCTGCTTCTCGAACATCTTCATGCCGCTCATCGACGGACCTTATGTCCCCCTCTAAGTTTGAGGGGGCTTTTTATTATCAAAAACTAGACACCGAAGATTCTCTTCGCATTCCCGATCATAGTCGCGCGCACAACTTCCTCATCCTCACCGCGAATATTCGCGATAGCTTTTACAACCTCGATAACATAGGTCGGCTCGTTCCTTGTGCGACGATACGGCACAGGAGCGGCAAAAGGAGAATCCGTCTCGGACATGATCATATTAAGAGGCGCCGATTTGAGGACTTCGTCATAATCATGGGTAAAGGTGAGGACGCCAGTGAACGAGACGGTAAAGCCGATGGCGAAATACCGCGCAGCGATCTCTTTGCTGTCAGTGAAAAAATGGGCATTGCCCCGAAGGCGCGATGAGAGCTCGGGGTTTGATCCCGCGAGCAATTCTGCGTACTTCTTTTCCAAAATATCCAAAACATCTGAGTGTGCGCCGCGGCAATGCAGCATGAGTGGCTTGTCGTGAGCGAGCGCGAAATCTATCTGTGCGAGAAAATCTTCCCTCTGACGATCGCGCTCTGCCTGCGGCCTGTCGCCCGCGCGGCCATAGTCGAGACCGCATTCCCCTATCGCTACCACCTTGGGATTCTTTACGAGCGCTTCGAAGCCAGCCAGCGTCTCTCCAGAAAACCGCTCGCCATTTTCCGAAGCGTCGTCTGCGGGATGCAAGCCGATGCAGGCATAGATATTTTCATGCTTTGAGGCGAGCTCGACCGCGGCGCGAGACGAGGCGAGATCCGTGCCGATCGTGATCGTCGCGACATCCGCGGCGGCCATGCGCGCGATGACGGCGTCACGGTCGGCATCGTATTCCGGAAACTGGATATGTGAATGTATGTCGATGTAGCGCATAGGTTTTGCGCGTAATTAATCCTTCCTCAAGAAAAGCGGCGCGGACGGCATGGTCTTCGTATCGAGGCATTCCTGGATCTTTGCCGCGGTCTCGGGCAAGAACGGGCGCAAATTGAAAGCGATCCATGACAAACCAGCGAGGAGATGTGCGATGTCTTCCTTTGCCCGCGCAGGATCCGTCTTTATCAATTTGAAAGGCTCCTTTTCCTGAATGAATCGGTCGAGCTCCCCTGCCGTGGCCCAGATCTCGTCCATGGCCTTGTTGTGCTCATACTTCTCGACATGGCCTGCGACCTTCTCGTCGAGCTCGGCAGGAGCATCCCCTGCGGCCAGCTCCACGCCATTCGTCGTCGCCATGCGCATGACGCGGGACACGAGATTGCCGATGCCGTTCGCGAGGCCGGTATTGTATGCGGCCTTGAAGAGATCGCGCGAAAAAGGGCTGTCCTCGAACATGGAAAGCTCGCGCAGAACATAGTAGCGCACGGCGTCGGTGCCGTACTCATTGACGAGGTCGACCGGATTGACCACATTGCCGAGGGACTTGCTCATCTTTACCCCGCTCTCGCCTGTGACGAATCCGTTGACCACGATCTGTAGCGAGGGCGTAAGGCCGACCGACATGAGCATGGCCTGCCAGCGCAGGGCCTGATGCTGGAGATTGTCCTTGCCGCAGTACTGCACGACGCCGCCGGTCTCCGTCCACCATTTTTCAAATGAGGACGCGTCCTGAGGCCAGCCGATGGTGGAGATATAGTCGACGAGCGCGTCGAACCAGACATACATGACATGCGCCTCGTCTCCCGGCACGGGAATGCCCCACGGCATGCGCGACGCGATGCGGGAGATGCTGAAATCCTCAAGGCCCTGGCTGATGAGGTTCTTCGCCTCGTTGAAGCGGCTGTGCGGCACGACGAAATCTGCGCGTTCTGTATAGAGCGCGGCGAGCTTCTCGCTGAACGCGCTGAATTTGAAAAAATAGTTCTCCTCCTCGACTTCGAGCAACGGCACGCCGGGATGGTTCGGGCAGAATCCGTTCACCATGTCCTTTTCGGTGACGAACGCCTCGTCGCTTACGCAGTAAAAGCCCTTGTAGGCCTTCTTGTAGATGTAGCCGTTCGCGGCGCAGATCTTCCAGAACTCCGTCGCGGCAGCGACATGGTGCGGATCCGTCGTGCGGATGAAATGGCTGTAAAAGCCTTCACCCGGGGCGTCGGCCTTGAGGCCGAGGAGCTTGTGCAGGCTCTTGAACTTCTCCGCATAGGCATCCACGAACTGCTGGGTCGGCACGCCTGTCTCCTGCGCCTTCTGGTAGATCTTCACGCCGTGCTCGTCGGTGCCGGTATTGAAGAGGACCTCATGGCCGAGCATATGCTTTGTCCTGGCCACGGCGTCGGCGCGCACGAATTCGAGCGCATGGCCGAGATGGGCCTCTGCGTTCACGTATGGGAGCGTGGTGGTGATATAGAAAGGCTTAAGAGGTTTTTTCGGAGACATGGTGTTTCTGCTTTTCGAGGTCGGCGAGCAGCTCAACGATGATAGCGGAAGCGGGTACCGAGAGCAAGATGCCGAGGAATCCGGCGAGCTTGGCGCCCGCGAGGAGGGCGATGATGACGAGGATGGAGGGAAGGCCGACGATCTTCTTCACCACGAGAGGATAGATGAGGTTCGCCTCGAACTGCTGCACGATGATGTAAAGGCCGAGGACGAGGAGGGCGAGGGTGAAGCCGCCGTCGGTGACCGCCACCGCGAGCGCGGGCAGCGTGGCAAGGACGATGCCGAAGACCGGGATGATCTCGAAGACCGTGGCGATCAGCGCGAGGAAGAGCGCGTTTTTCACGCCGAGGATGGAGAGCCCGAGGAATATGAGGACGCCGACGAGGACGCCGAGCAGGACCTGGCCCTGGAGCCACAATCCGATCTTTACCTGCGAGCGCTTCCAGAGGCCGGTGACATAGCTCTCATAGTCGGCAGGGACGATGACGCCGAGGAAATCCCCCACCCCGTCTTCCTGCACCGAGAGATAGAACGAGAGCACGATGATGATGATGAAGCTCACCACGCCTCCGAAGAATCCGGAGATGGTGGTGAAGATGCCCGCCGTGGAGAAGCTGTTCGTGACCGAGGACGCGAGGTCCGTGAACGAGAAGGTCGGCAACGAGATGCCGCTGCCCCCGATGTTCGCCACGCCGCTGTTCAGAGGATTCCAGAGGTCCGCGCTGCGGATATAGTTCGGAAGGGTCGAGGAAAGGAGGGTGATGTCAGAGATGAAGGTCGGAAGGAAGAAATAGATGGCGCCGATGATGACGAGGGCCATGCCCACATACACGACGAGCACGCCGACGAGCCGCGGCACCCTGCTCGAGACGAATTTCTTGATGAGAGGGTCAAGGGCCGAGGCGATCATGACCGCGACGAGGACCACGAGGACGATATCCTTCAGAAGATAGAGGAGGTAGAAGCCGAAACCGATGACTATGCCCTTGATGATAGTGCCGGACGTGATCGTGATGGTGGTGTCCTTGCCGTGTGTGCTGTCTGCCATACGCACAATATTACGCGATTTAGGGGCAATTTACAATAAATCTAACTCAATAAGACCCATATCAGTAAAAAGTACTAATCCTGTTTTTTGATTTAAATTTATAGTTTTAGGAAAATAACCATAGTCAGTCTCAAAAAAATACCTGATTGAGACGCTACCTATCCTCTCTTTTTTAATTAAAAGCTTATATTCTGGGCCAAAATCTAAAAAAGACTTTGGGTACACTGACAGATTTATTACATCTCTGAGATGCCCATTTTCCCCAGGAACGACAAGGGGGCTAGCGTCTCCAAAACCTTCAATCTTTTCAGTCACAGGAAAATACAAGTGCCAATACCCATGATTTGCTTTGAATGTTTTATTTCCGCCATTCTTAATCGCTAACCTAAATGAAGTTTCATAATCTCCGTCCTCTCTTTTGGAGATTTTAATTTTATTAACATATACCCCATCTTGTTTTACAACCAAACTCAATTCAGGGGTTTTAAAAAGTGGAGTAAAAAAGTTTACATACAGAGCTGTTATAAGTGCAATAATTCCAGTTGAAAAAATACTTGACCAAAACGCAATCTGAAAATCAGGTTGTCCAATAAATTGTAAGAGATTGTAAATCATCTAATATATTTATTAATGCCGTTTTAGAGTCTTTATAGGATAGGACTCTAAAAAATTGCATCCATAATATGACTCGACAGATCAACGAGCGGGATGCGCTGCTGCGCGCCCGTGTCGCGGTTGCGGAGGGTGACGGTGTCTTTGAGCTCCAGGGTCTCCCCCATCGTGTCGAAATCTATAGTCACGCAAAATGGCGTGCCGACCTCGTCTTGCCGTCGGTAGCGCTTGCCGATGTTGCCGTTGTCATCGAACATCACGCCGGGAATCTTCTTCTTGAGCATCATGAAAACTTCGCGGGCCTTCTCGACGAGCTGCGGCTTATTCTTGAGTAGTGGAAATACGGCAACTTTCACAGGCGCGATGCGCGGAGGGAATTTGAGATAGATGCGCTTCTCGCCGCCGAGCTCATCTTCGGTATAGCTCTCGGTGAGGATGGCGAGGATAGTGCGCTCGACGCCGAACGAAGGCTCGATGACATGAGGAGTGAGGCGCGTCTTCGTTTCCTCGTCGAAATACGAGAGGTCGACGCCGGATCCCTTCGTGTGCGCGGAGAGGTCGAAGTCGGTGCGGTATGCGAGGCCGTACAGTTCTTTTTTGCCGAATGGATAGTCGAATTCGAAGTCGATCGTGCGCTTCGAGTAATGCGCGCGGTCGCCGTCGGCCACCTCAAGCTCGTGGACATGCGCGGGAGCGAGGCCGATGTCATCGGTGAACGCATGGACCTGCTGGCGGAACGATTCGAAGGCCTTTTCCCAGTCCTTCGGATCCACGAAATATTCGATCTCCATCTGCTCGAGCTCGCGGAGGCGGAAGATGAAGTCGCGGGGGGCGATCTCGTTTCGGAATGCCTTGCCGACCTGCGCGAGGCCGAAGGGGAGCTTTGGGTGGAGCGAGTCGACGACATTCTTGTAGTTCACGAACATGCCACCTGCTGTTTCTGGTCGCAAATATGAAATGGAGGTTTCGTCCTCGGTCGCGCCGACATTCGTCTTGAACATCATATTGAACTGGCGCACTTCGCCGAGGGCATTGCCGTCGGGGCTCTTGATCCCCTTCTCCTTGATCGCGGCGGACATGGCCGCAAGCGACATACCCTTCACATCGACGCCAGCTGCCTCAAGGAGATGGTCTGCGCGATATCGCTTCTTCGACTTCGTGTCCTCGACGAGAGGATCAGAAAAGCCCGCGACATGGCCGGACGATTTCCATACGTTCTGGTTCATCAAGATGGCGGCGTCGATGCCGTACATGTCCTCACGGTCTTCGACGAAGCGCTTCCACCAGAGAGAGCGGACGTTGTTGCGGAGCGTCACGCCGAAAGGGCCATAGTCCCAGGTGCCGGCGAGGCCGCCATAGATCTCGGATCCTTGGAAGATGAAGCCGCGTCGCTTGCAGAGCGAGATGATGTCTTCCATCGAGGGGCGCTTTGGAGATAGGTTCGGCTGCTTATTTGGATCGGGATTCATGAAAGTAGGATACGCGGAATTCGCCCCAAACACAACTTACTGCGTCACGGTATCCTGGCCGTTCTGGAAGCTCGGATCGGTGAATATGCGGGTGCTGACAGACTGCGCGGTATCGGTGAGGGCGGTGGAAGTGAAGTTGTCGAGGCCCTGGAGGGTGGCGGCATTCACGAGCACCGGAGCGGTGTTCACCTGGCTCACGCTCGGGGTGAACGACACCTGGAAGGAGACGCTCCTGTTCGCAGAGGCATAGCCCGTGCCGGCAGGAACGGAACCGAGGTTCCATGTCACCTGCCCGCCGACCGGGTCAAACGCGACATTCTCCGAAGACGGATACGTGGTCCCGACCCACGTGACATAGGAAGGAAGCGTCGCGGACACCTGCGCGTTGGAAACGTCGTTCGAGCCGTTCGTGACCGTCCACGTGATGGTATATATCGTCGGATTTCCGACCTTCGGAGGTATAGGGCCGCTGCCCGCGAGCGCGCCGGAGAAATAGAGGGACTGCGCGGCGAGATTGAAATCGGAAGCGATCTTCACGCTTGCGGCGGCCGTGGACTGGAGCGTCTGCTGGGCATTGTCCTGGGTCGATTCCGTGCCGTTCAAGGTCACGCTGAGGTCGATCTCGGGGTTTTGGAAGGAAGCGATATTCTGCGAAAGGCCGAGCGAGGCGAAGCTGACGCTCACGCTTCCGCTCGCTCCCGGAGCAAGAGATGCGAGATCGGAATCCGTCTGGCTCGTCCATCGGATCTCGTTCGCGCCGGAGTCATAGAATCCTCGGTCGGCGATGACGGTCGTCTTGTCGAGGGCCGCGCCCTTGAGATAGAGATCGATCTCCGGATTCACGATCGTGCTCGAGGCATTGTTCACATACGTCACGTCGAGGCGCACCGGCTTGCCGGACTGCGCGACGTAGTTGCTCGTCGCGGTGCCGTCAAAGACGAGCGTCGCGCCGATGAACGGCTTCTCCACCGCGAATGTCTGGGAATTGGAGATGACCACCGTGCCGATGTTCTTCGGGTCGTTCGACGATGCCGATCCCCCGCTGAATCGCACCACCCTCTGGTCGCCGTCCTGGCCGGTGAGCGAGCCCTTGATGACGATGGTCTTCTGCTGCTGCGGGGCGAGCGTGCCGAGGTCCCATGTGTCGTTGTCATAATCCGGAGTCGGATTCGCGGACGAGAACGTGTATCCGAAAGGATAGTCTGCGTGAAGGAGAAAATCTGAGACGGGAGAGGTGGAATTCGAGGTCACGGTGACGGTCATGTCCGCCTCCTGGCCAGACGAGACCTGCGCAGGCGCGTCCACCTGGATGCTCACGGGAGCGGAGCTCAAGAATATCGGGAACGACTTCTCCTTTTGGAATACGGCATTCGAGCCCGGAACGCGGTAGTCGACGGTCACGTCGATGCTCTCGGTGCTGTTCTCCGGGCCGAAGAGGACGGATTTGAAAGTATGCTTGACCGCCGCGGCAGGATCGATCGTGCCGAGGAGCGCGTCGTCGCGCTGGAGGTCCTTGGTGAGGTCGTCCGCCTGCTTGGTGCCGTCGGGATATTCGACGACGACGTCGGCGAGCACGAGCTGGACGGGATTGTTGTTCGTGACCGTCACATCGAGCGAGAGAGGGTCTCCGCCGCCGATCTGCACCGGGGCGCCCACGGCGATGTCGACGTTGTCAGCGGACACGGTATTGCCCCCGCGGAAATACATATAGGTCGCGAACGCGACCGAGGCTATGAAAAAGACGATCGCCGCGGAGAGGAGCACCACGAAAAAAGTCCCCCGCCTGCGCGTAGGGGCGAGATATACCTCCTCGTCCTCCTTCGGATGCTCCCAATCCCCCGCCACGGCATAGCCTTTCTCCTGCAAGGGAAGCTTGCGGCGATTTGTGGCATCAGCGGAATGCGGCGAATACAATACCCTCTTGAGCCTTTCTACCTTGTCCGAGTTGTGATCAGGAACTTGTTGACCAGCCATCTGCCGATTATATCACGACCGGCAGCGGGATTTAGAGCTGGCTTTCCTTGAGCGAGGCGTTGATGGCGTCGATCATCGCCCTTCCGAACGGCGCCGCGTCCGCGAGCATGGCCTTGTCGAGAGCTTTCGCGCCTGCGGCATTCGTCGCGCCGACGATGTCCTTCCATCGCGGGTCCGGCGATGCATAGCCGAGGGCGGCAAGGATGCGAAGCACGAAAATAGATTCCGCGAGCAGCGTCTCCTCTCGCGTGAAAGAATCATTCGCGAGAGATTCGATTGATGCCCGGACGATGTCGAAAAGCTCGGCATGCTCCTCTTCCCCGGACACGAGCCTCCCGACGAGCGAGAGGATGCGCGCAACCGTCGCGAGCGCCTCGGGCTGGGCGCGCAGTATGAAAAACGCGTTCTCAAGCGGCACCGCATTCACGATCCGCCAGACTTCCTTGCCGCGCACGAGCGACACCTTGCAATATGAGAATTCCTGAAGGGCAAAGCGCAGCTTGGACGCGTTGCGTCGCACGCCCTGCGCCCTCCCGTCGATCACGCCCAGATCCTTCGTCATGAGCCGTATGACCTTGCTCTCCTCGGCCGCCGGTCGCGTCCTCAGGACAAAGCCCTCTGTCTGGTAGATGTGGTGCATAAAGCTACTTCACAAGGTTGAACGATAGATGCGATTCCCCTATCGTGTACACTTCTGCATTTGGGATATCCTTGAAAGAAATATCGGAAAGCGACGCGCCAGAGAGAAGCGTCTCCCGATATTTCTCGATGATTGTATGCACAGAATTATCAGACGATAGCGTGAGCGACAACCTGTCCGATACCTCGAAGCCGAGGGTCTTGCGCGTATCCTGAATGAGGCGGATGAGCTCGCGGACGAAGCCTTCTTCCTTGAGGTCGAGCGTAAGCTCAGTATCAAGGACGACATCCTCTTCCATCTCCGAATCGACGATGACGGTTTTCACATTCACTTCATCCTTGATCACGTCGAGAAGTTCCGACGCGAGCTCTGACTTTACCCTGAGCAAGCCGAGAGGCTGGCGCACCTTTATATTCGCCTTCGCGCGGGCTTCGAGAACGAGCGACACAAGGCGACGGACTTCGGACATCTGCGCGAGGATATCCGTCTCCATTTTGAAATTTTCAGGCCAGCTTTCGAGATGCACGCTCTCAAGCGATCCCCCCATCTTCTTGTATATGTCCTCAGCGAGGAATGGCAAAAACGGCGCCATGAGTATGGAGAATTGGACCAAGACATATCGAGTCGTAGCAAGGGCCGCTTCGCGATCCGCAGCGTCCTCGCTTTTGAATCGGTCACGCGAACGACGAATGTACCATACCGAAAGGTCATCGATGAAATCGGCGATCGGGCGGATAGCTTTGTCGATCTGATACGTGTCGAGATTTTTCGTCATGGTGCTTGCGACATCAGATAGCCGCGCGACGATCCAGTGGTCGAGAACATGTGCGCTTTTTGGAGCATCCGCGCCTGACTCACCTATCGCTCCTGCTCCGCCCGAGGCATTCCCCTGCTTCGCTGCAGATCCCCCATACATATCGTAAAAGCTCGTCACGTTGAGGAGGCGGTTGAAATTCTTCTTGGCGACATCGTCGAGCGCCTTCTCCGAAAAAAGGATGTCCTCGGCGCGTACGGCGGGCGATGACATGAGGAAATAGCGGAGCGCGTCTGCGCCGTATTTCTGTATCGTCGGCAGAAGGTCGGGATAGTTCCCAAGGCTCTTCGACATCTTGCGGCCATCCTCGGCAAGCACTATGCCCGAAACTACGACCTGCTTGTACGGCGACTTTCCAAAGAGCGCGACAGACAGCGCCAGCGTCGAATAGAACCAGCCGCGCGTCTGGTCGAGGCTCTCCGCGATGAAGTCCGCAGGGAAGATCGTGCCATTGTCATAAGCCTCCTTGTTCTCGAAAGGATAATGTCGCGACGCGAAAGGAACGCTACCCGAGTCATACCACGTATCGAATACGTCGGGGATGCGAGTCATCTTCTGACCCTGCGCAGGGCCGTCCTTTGCGACCCAAGAGATGTCGTCTATATATGGTCGGTGATAGTCGAGCTCATATTCGACATTGTGAGGGATGACGGCGAAATCGAGCTTGCGCACTTCCCCAGGATTTATGAAGTCCTCGCTGTACGACCACATCTCGATGAAGCGCTTCCCGTCGCCCCCTTCTGCCACGAGCTCGAGCGCGGTCGCGGGACTGTCGTGAGTGACGATGAGGATATGCTTGCCCTCGTATTTCGAATCGATGTCATACAAAAATTCTCCCACGCGCTTTCGCACGTCATAGAGATTCTCCCCGCCCGGAAGGCGCTTGGTGAGCTTCTCATGGAGCGCGGAGAAATAGCGGTGATATTCTTCGACGGACTTTCCGTCGTAGTCGCCGAAATTGAATTCGCTCAGTCGGTCATCAACGATCACGTCGCCCTTGAAGGCGGTACGCTCGACGACGATATCGGTCGTCTCCCGCGTGCGCACGTACGGAGACGTGAAGATGACGTCGATGCTTTTCTTGCAAAGAAGGTCCGCGGTCGCCTGGGCCACTGCCCTGCCTGCATCAGTGAGATGGTGCGGATTCTGCGGCTTCGAGCTCAATATGCCCGCGACGTTATGATCCCCTTCCCCGTGACGCATGATCGTATAGGTATTGCGACAAGTCTTCGCCTTGAGGTCTGCGAGCGAACCGAGCACCTCGACATGCTTTCTGTCCTCAGACTTCCATACGGGAATAGGCGTGCCCCAGAAGCGCGCACGTGATACTCCCCAATCAAGCTCTCCTTCAAGCCATTTGCCGAACCTCCCCTGCCCGATGTCCTTGGGAACCCAATTCACTGGCTTGTTCTCTTCGATGAGATTCGTGCCGAGCTTTTCTTTGAATTTCGTGATGTTCACGAACCATGAGGACGTCGCATAGTTGAGGAGCGGCGTGTCGCAGCGCCAGCAATGCGGATACGAGTGGATGATCTTCTCCTTCGCGAAAAGAAAGCCTCGGTGCGCGAGCGACTTGATGACCTCGACGTCGGCGGACTGCGTATCCCCTTTCGCCTTCACCTTCATGCCCGCGAAGTCGGTCACTTCGGCCTTGAATGTGCCGTTGAGGTTCACATGCACGATCATCGGTATGTCGTTCTTCCGCGCGAGCGCGAGATCGTCCGCGCCGAAAGCGGGAGCCTGATGCGCGATGCCGGTACCTGTGTCATCGGTCACGAAATCCGCATGCCAGACCTTGTAGAGATTCTGCTTGTTCGGCATCTCTTCATTCGCATAGTAGTCAAAAACAGGCTTGTAGGTCTTGCCCACGAGGTCTGATCCTTTTACCGTGCCGACGATCTCATACTTCTTGTCCTTGAGCGCCTTCTCGAGAAGCTTCGTCGCGATGACATACACGCCTTCATTCTTCACGCCATCCTTGTCTGCCTCCGTAAATTTCACCTTCGAATACTCGATTTCGCCGTTGACCGCTACCGCAGTGTTTCCGGGCAATGTCCATGGCGTCGTCGTCCAGGCGACGAGGAAAGTTCCCGGCTCGTCGACGAGCTCAAATTTTACGTATACGGAAATATCGGTGACGTCCTTGTAGTTCTGGCTCACCTCGAAGTTCGAGAGCGTCGTCTCGCAGTGCGGGCAGATGAGCATCGCCTTGAAGCTCTCGCTCGCGAGGCCTTTGTCGTAGATAGTCTTCCATGACCACCAGACGGATTCCATGAATGACGGGTCCATCGTCTTGTAATAGTCCTCCATGTCCACCCAGCGGCCAGCGCGCGGGACGATCTCCTTCCACTCGTTGAAATAGCGGAGCACGGTCGCAGATGCCGCAGCGTTGAATCGCTCGATGCCGTAGTCCTCGATGTCCTTCTTCGTCGGGAGATTGAGCTCCTTCTGTATCAGGTTCTCGATCGGCAGTCCGTGGCAGTCCCAGCCCCATCGTCGCGTGACGTGCTTGCCCTTCATAGTCTGATAGCGAGGGATGATGTCCTTCACTGTCCCCGGGAGCATGTGGCCGTAGTGAGGCAAGCCGGTCGCGAAAGGAGGGCCGTCATAGAAGACGAATTCCTCGCGAGGCTTGCCGTCCTTGCCCGGCAATTCGAGGCTCTTCTGGAAGATCTTATTCTCATCCCAAAACTCCAAAATCTCCTGCTCGCGCTCGGGAATGGTCTTTGGCTTCTTCTCTTCAGGGGTTTTTGCGCTATCGGTCATGAAATATGGGCGTGTGTAAGGCCATACTAGCATTTTTGAAGATAGATTCAAAAGTATTTTGACATAAGTAGACTTTTATGTTATTAAAAGAATATAAGCACTGCGAAAGCTTGCTCGACCCTTAGTGAGCCTATTTCGGGCTCATACCAGAATCACCGAATGATTCGGCTCTGATCCATGAAGGTGGGGGTAAATCTCTGAAAGGAGATGAAAATGAAATACGACGAACAGTACCTTCTCAACTTATCGCTACAGCTCATCCGTCAGATTGGGATCACGCATGAAGCAATCAGGTGCACCGGTTATGAACTCACTTGGCACAAGCGGGTCAAAAGCCCGCACGAGTTCTACAAAGACATGTGCTCCAGCGACAATGTGTTCAAGGCAGCCCTTCAACACAAAGTCATGGACATGGGTTCCGGAACATGTGGATTCATCGTTGGATTAGGGACCTTTGTAGAAAGCCCCTATCGTGCCATCACGATGGAAAGAATCATCAAAAAAGATGATCTCATCTGCTTCGAGTCAGGGCACCAGGTGCTCATAGACTACGCGACTGCAGTAATAGCGGGATGCATGTGGGAAATACTTGTCACAACTCGTACCTATATCCTCGGCGGAGAAAGCATTCAAGACGGATCTATGTAT